>ERZ1026776.757-NODE-757-length-20778-cov-80.557062_pt1 | contig 20778 bp, 15 predicted proteins | sample MGYA00380125_ERZ1026776 | MGnify/ENA primary metagenome ERZ1026776 (study PRJEB33269, sample SAMEA4719761) | human gut metagenome | biome: human-associated habitat; feature: organic feature; material: feces | place: Cameroon | collected 2013-10 ...
GGCTCGTTAGGGACTTGCACCCATTAGACAACACACATGCTAGTCAAACAAAAATACGCAAGTTTTCAGATGAAAACTTGCGTATCTAAAAGAGAAAAGAAATTTATTACTTGATAACGTACTTCTTGCCACTGCAAACATAGACACCTGGAGCGAGGATGTACTCAGCATCTGCCATGCTACCTACCTCAGCTACCTTCACACCATTGATAGAGTAAATCTTCAACTTAGCAGGAGCCTTCTTGCTACCTACCTGGTTGATGCCTGTTGAGACAGACTCATTGGTCTTACCGGCAAGGTTATAAACTGCACCGTTTTCGAATTTCAAGTCCTTTGTCTGCTGACCACCGCCGTTGTTGAAGATGATCATAGTAGGAGCACCTGTCAAATCACCATCATACTTCCACATCCAGACATCGAGACCATTCTTCTTCTCACCAATCTTGGTACAAGCTACACCTGGCCAGTTGCCACCGGTAAAGTTGTCTGTATCACTCCAAGCCCAGCAGTCAACCTGACTCCAATCTGAAGGAGCGAGGAAGTAAGCGAAGATACCTGATGGTGTAGGAACAATCACCTTTTCCTTCTTGGTGAAGGTAGCAGTACCAGTCTTGGTATTGTCTTCTGCATTGGTAGCGCTCCAAGTTACAGTCTGGCAGTCGCCTTCCAGCATATCGGCACCGAGAGTAAAGGTAGCTGGCTTACCAGGAGTAAGAGCAACCTGCTCACCATCACCAATCTTATACCAACCGCTCTTTGCATTATCGCTGAGGGTTGCTGTTACTGTGATAGTATTCTCGAAGTCAGCACCATTAGGGCTCAAAGTAACCTTGGCTGCTGTGTTGACAGGAGCGTCAAGCGTCTTGACATTTGAACCACCATCATATTCCAAGTAGATATCGCCTGTGATACCAGTGATATCACTTGACTGCTTGTCATTACCATTATTCAGAATCACATTAAAACTCTCTACTCCATCGAAAGTCTTGTACCAGTAGTTGACACCACCAATCTCTTCAGGACCATCCATGGTCTTACCGTGCCATGCACCTGTCAACTCCTTAGCTGGAGTACCAGGAACCCAAGCATAGATAGTTGGAGCCTTGTCTGCCTTTACATATACGGTGATAGATGCGTTAGGATCCACCTTGGTGAAGGATACAGAACCATTCTTCTCACTCTTGTCGTTCTTAGCATACCATGTTACAGTCTTGCTCTGCTTGAAGTTCATGTCTTCACCGATAGTGAATGTCTTGGTCTCGCCAGGAGCCAACTCTACCTTGTCCTTACCTTCTACCTGGAACCAACCAGAAGTTGCCTTACCGCTAAGGCTTACCTCTACAGTAACAGTATTGGTGCGGAATGTACCACCAGCCTGAGAGAATTTCAAACCAAACTCATTAGTCTGTGGCTCAACCCATGTTGTACCATCTTCCTCATGACCATCATAAGCCTGATCAGCCTCTGACTTAGACTTAGGAGTCTCATTATAGATGAAAGGACCATCCTCACCTATCTGACCGCCCTTCCAGTCCTTCACGAGAACACGGAGCTGACCCTGAGTAGCAGGAGCATCAACGGTGATAGTAGTACCTGTGTAAGTCTTGCCTGTTACCACGTCGGTATAAGTACCATCAGGGCAATCTGTGAATGTAGCACCACCATTGATGGCTACGAGTGCATAGCTGTCATTCTTATAAGCACGCTTGAAGGCGATACCGCCATCAGCAGGAGTACAACCATCGTCGGTCCACTGACCCTTACGCAAAGCAGGAACAGCCTGACGAATCTTGTTCAGACGGATGAGGTGCTGAGCGACATCATGATTCAAAGTTGCAGCCACATTACCTGTTGCCTTGTAGTCACCGAAATCGTTGGCTGTTACATCACCAGTGAGGTAACCACCGAAGTAAGCACGACCAGTTTCAGAAAGAGGACCGTGAGGACCTCTGTCAATCGGAGCACCGCGACGGAAACCAACCTCAGAACCATAATAGAGACATGGAATACCACGGAAGGTAAACATCAGAGAGAGATTCTCTGCCCACTGAGCATCATCACCAGAGAAACGGAATTGGTCGTTGGTTTGCTGAGGACCGTAGTCGTGGCTATCTACATATACTACATTATAGGTAGCATCATTATATCTCTTGTCACCTGACTTTGCCAAACCGTATGCGGCGGCAGCATTACCGAAGTTGTAGTGCAATGGGAAGTCGATCACATGGAAACCACTTGCCTGAGAATAGTCTGGCTCATGCCACTTACCATTCACCATAAAGGTATTGTCGCTTGTTGGTGTTGGGGCATTGTCTGACTCACAGAGAGCCATCTGATGGTCATCCACACCTGTACCGCCATTGGCTTTATCAAAGAGTACCTGTGTATCCCAGTATTTCTGGCTACCATCCCATTTGTCGAGCAAGTCCTGTGGAGCCTCCCATGTATAATAATAGCAAGAGAGGTTATCCTGACCACGGTATGTGACATCACTGTAACGGGCGCAAACCTCACCATACATGAAGAATGGAGCCTTGTTCAATCGCTTGTCCTCATACTGCTTACCGAGGGCTGTAAACTGAGGAATAAACTGCTTGCAGAATGTCAAACGTGAGATGTGACCGGATGTATCGATACGGAAACCATCGACACCCATCTTGATGAAGCTGCCGTAGCACTTTACGAGATAGTCTGCTACGTAGTCGTTCTCAGTGTTCAGGTCAACGCAGTCGCCTGCAATCTGAGCCCACCAGCGGTTAGGAAAGTCCCAGTTGAAGTCACCAAAGTGGTGCCAGTAGTTGTGAACATCCTCGTTCTTACCACGGACGTTCTTCAACAAGCCAAGACGACGCTGATACTGCTCATAAGGGACACTTGTAAGGTAGTCGGAACCCAACTTCTCCTCGTTAGGAATCATACAAGCATTGATGAGTGCCTGAGTTTCCAAGTCGGTATTACGGTCAAACTCCTTGCAGAGTGTCTGCTCACCGAAGTTACCGGTGTGGTTGAGCACGATGTCGAGGATAATCTTGATACCCTTTTCGTGAGCCTTGTCGATGAGTTCCTGGAACATGGCGTCACCGTCCTTGCTACCATCGCTGCTCTGATAACGGCAGTCAACATGCTGGAAATCCATGGCATGATAACCGTGGTAGTCGTAACCGGATGCGTTCTGCACTACTGGTGTTATCCAGATGGCAGTGAAACCGAGTGCCTTGATGTAGTCAAGCTTGTCGATGACACCCTGGAAGTCACCTCGCCAGCAAGGGTCTTTTGTCGCAATCTGTTCTGATTGGTTATCCCAGCAGAGCACATTGTTTCCTGTGTCACCGTCGTAGAAACGCGTGGTCATCATAAAATAAATACTTTCGTCTCGGAAGTCAGTACGATTGCTAGTAAACGTGTCCGTAGCCATCGTCTGCATGGAGACCAACATGAGCATTAAAACCGCCCATAGTTTTGCGGCAAGTTTTTTCATAATGAAATTGTTAAGTTTAAAATTGAATAGTTGAATAATTACACCGCAAAATTACAAACTATTTCTATCCGCCCAACAAGATATTTCACTTTTCTGCCGATATTTTTGTGCAATCGATTTCACAAATATTAAGAAAAAGAGGCTGGATTCTGTAAACCAAATATTTACAAAATCCAGCCTCTTTGAGAGTATATTATTAATATAACGGGCGCGCCAGAAAGTAGAAAGAAATTTGTACTTTTGGCTTGACCGGAATCATTTTCAGAGATTTTCTGCCTCTTGCAACCAGATGGTAGAAGCAGCATCACTAGGCATGCGCCAGTCGCCACGAGGACTGAGGCTTACACTACCCACTTTCGGACCGTCAGGCAGACAACTGCGCTTGAACTGCTGATTGAAGAAACGGCGCACGAAGGTCTTCAGCCACTTCTTGATGGTTTCCTCATCATAGCTGTCAGGATCGTTGTCGCTGATCTTCACGCGTTCCAGTTCGGAATCAATAAATGCCTTCTTTGCCAACATGTAAATCTTGGAAGGACGGAAACCGAAACGCAGGAAGTAATAGAGGAAGAAATCATGGAGTTCGTATGGTCCCACCAAATCTTCCGTCTTCTGCTTGATATTTCCATTCTCATCTGCCGGTATCAACTCTGGGCTGATAGGAGTATCGATGATATCACGAAGAGTGATGCGGCTCTGTTCGTCTACCCCACTCTCTGCTACATGATTTACGAGATGACGGATCAGCGTCTTAGGAATGCTGGCATTCACGCCATACATGCTCATGTGGTCGCCATTATAGGTGGCCCATCCTAATGCCAGTTCAGAAAGGTCGCCGGTACCGATAACCATACCACCCATCTTATTGGCTAAATCCATCAGAATCTGGGTACGTTCACGAGCCTGGGAATTCTCGTAAGTCACATCATGCACACTGGCATCCTGACCGATGTCCTCAAAGTGCTGGGTTACCGACTTGGCGATACTGATTTCCTTGATGGTGATACCAAGGCTCTGCATCAGCGAGATGGCATTGTTGTAGGTTCTGTCTGTGGTTCCGAAACCCGGCATGGTGACTCCTACGATACCCTTTCGGTTCATCTTGAGTTTATCAAAAGCTTTTACACAAACGAGCAAGGCAAGCGTAGAATCCAAACCGCCACTGATACCGATTACTACAGTCTTGGCATGGGTATGAACAATACGCTTGGCAAGTCCCATGAGCTGGATATTGAATATCTCCTCACAAGAGGCATTCATATCGCTGCTGGTAGGAATAAACGGATGAGGATTCACCTCACGCTCCAACACAAAATCGCGCTCATTCTCGGTAGGTTCTGCTTCGATATTTCGGATATTGAACTGACCGCCAAGAACAGAATATTTAATGTTGCGCTGGGCATTCACATAAGTAGAATTTGTACGACGCTCAGAGCGCAGTTTCTCTACATCTATCTGCGAAATAACCATCTGAGGTTCAATAGAGAAACGTTCACTCTGCGAAAGTAAAACTCCATTCTCATAAATCAGGGCATTTCCACCATAAACAACGTCCTGTGTACTCTCACCGAAACCGCAGGAACTGTAGATATATCCGGTCATGGTACGGGCACTCTGCTGGCTGAGCAGACTCTTCAGATAATTATGTTTTCCGATAAGTTCGTCGCTGGCAGAAAGGTTGAAAATCAGGTCTGCTCCAGCCAGTGCAAGCTTATTGCTAGGAGGAGCCGGAGCCCATACATCTTCGCAGATTTCCACACCAAACTGTACCCCATCGAATGTTTGAAAAATCTGAACATCAGGCGTCAGTTTTACCTTATGTCCGGCATAACGGACTTCGCAATCTCTCAAGTCCTGAGCCGAGGCAAACCAGCGTTTCTCATAAAACTCGCTGTAGTTTGGAAGATAAGTCTTCGGTACAATACCGAGAATCTGTCCATGCTGGATAACGATACCGCAATTGAGCAACAAGTCGCCCGCAATCACCGGTGCACCTACGATAGAGATGATATCGAGTTTGCGTGTGAAATCGAGCAACATCATCACCGCCTGCTCAGATGATTCGAGAAGCATCTGCTGGCGGAAGAGATCCTGACAGGAATAGCCCGTAATAGAGAGTTCCGGGAATGTAATAATCTCTACACCCTTTCCCTCAGCCAGCGCTATCTGTTCCTCTATCTGCTGGGTATTGAAAATGACATCCCCCACCTTTACGGCAGGGATGGCACTAGATACCTTAATAAATCCGTACTTCATAATAAATTACTTAATTGTTACCTGTGTAGCACCATAGCCATACTCCTGGAAAGAAGCATCCTGATAGGTGCAACTCTTATAGCGATAGTTCAACTCATGAATGAGGGTCTGGCGCAACACACCTTCACCCTTACCATGAATAAAGATAATTTTCTGTCCCTTCTTTTTCTTATATTCCTCCATGGTCTTCTTGAAGATATCCATCTGATAATGAAGAATATCAGCAGAATTCATTCCAGCAGTTGTTTCAAGCACTTCATCTGCATGAAGATCTATCACAAGGGTACCATCATCCTTCTTGCTCTTCTTCTTGCTGGTGTTGGCAACAACCTTCTCATCCTTATACATCTGCTCTTTCAGACGCTTGGAATCAATGACCAGCGGACGGGCTATCTCATCGTTCTCTACAATCGTAAAGAGATAGGCTGGAGTCTCGAAGAAATCGTTCTCCTCGAAAAGATGAAGCTTGTAGAATTTTACAGGATCGAGGCGGAACTGAACATCTGTTGCCGGCTTCAGGAGGAATGGCTTGTCCTTCTTGTAGGCTATCATCTGGATGGCGACGTGTTCCATCTCGTTCAGAGCCTCACGACCGAATTCCTCGATGAAGAGTTTGGTGTTAGGTTCTATTTCTCCCTCAGCTTTCAGTGTCCATGCATTTCCCTCAGCCACAAGATAGGTATAGTGGAGATAGTAGTTGCTGTCATTCACCATGTAGGTCTCGAAACGGGTGTTGGTCACGTCCTTTATATTGATAGGTACAAAGGCGAGATAAGCACTGAGTTTGTTGCCACCCGTACGTTCCTGAACCGGTTTAACGAAGGTTATCTCACGGTCGGCAGCATCATATTCCTCTACCTCCATATCCACGTCATCGTGATCATTCAAGATAGCCTTGATACTCCGGCTGTCCTGATGCAGTTCGGTATTGGCATGTTCCTCAGCCTTCTGCTGCGCATCCATCTTAGCCGAAATCATCTTGCCCATGGAGTATTCATCCTGCTCCACCACAACTACCTCGTTGATAGGCATCGGAATCTCAAAGCCATCCTCATCCTCAACGAGCACTATATTTTTACCTTGGAAGCCGGCAACCTTTCCGCCACCCACTTCGCTCAAGAATCTAACTTTATCTCCTTTTTTCATAATCTATTATTAATTTGTAATTGCAAAGATACAAAAGATATTGCAAAACGGGGCTTATTTTAATATTTTTAATGCTACTGACAAAAATAATCCTGTAAAAGATGCACCATGTTAGATATTTTTCCGTATCTTTGCAGAAGATAAGCTGCACTCGGCAATTTGAAAGCAAGCTTTCATTGCGCTCATTTGCATTATCTTTGCAGTAGATATAAAGAAATAGTAACGAACCCTTTAAACTGAAAAGTTATGATTACATTTCCTTGCGCCAAGATTAATCTTGGTTTAAATATAGTAAGCAAGCGGAAGGATGGATACCACAATCTCGAAACGGTGTTCTACCCTATTCCGCTGACCGATGCACTTGAAATCAAACTCATGGGCGATGAATTCCCTAGCGATGTTCCTTGTGATCTGAAGATTACAGGTAACGCGGTGGATTGCGACGAACAGAATAATCTCGTTGTTAAGGCTTATAATCTCCTGGCTGCAGATTTCAGAATCCCCCGCATCCATGCTCATCTGGTGAAGCGCATTCCTTCGCAGGCAGGTCTGGGTGGCGGTTCTGCCGATGCTGCCTACATGATACGTTTGCTTGACGAGCGCTTCCGTCTCAACATCGGTAATTCAGAGATGGAAAGATATGCTGCCAGACTGGGCGCAGACTGTGCCTATTTCATTTCTGCTGACCCGGAAGATGGCGACACAGCATGCTATGCTGAAGGTATAGGAGAAGAACTGATGCCGGTGAGTGGTCCTGGCGATAACCTGAAGGGCTATCATCTGGTTGTGGTAAAGCGCGACGACATTGCCGTCAGCACCAAAGAGGCTTACGCAGCCATCACCCCTCAGGCTCCTGCCAAATGTTGCCGCGACATCGTACGCCAGCCTATCGAGACATGGAAAGACGAACTTGTCAACGATTTTGAAGCACCTATTTTCAAGATGCACCCGGAACTGGGCGAAATCAAACAGAAGCTATACAACCTGGGCGCCGTATATGCAGCGATGAGTGGTAGCGGAAGTGCCATCTTCGGTATCTTCAAGCATAAACCTGCAAATATCGAGGAACAGTTCGAAGGAATGTTCTGTAAAATAATGAAACTTTAATTTAGTTAATAGTTTACTCAAAATATAATGAACGAAGAAACACATCAGAAACTGATGACTATCAAGCGAAGTTTCCGCTTGCTGATGAACGGTCCGGGATCGCAATCTATGCGCGATAAGGGACTGGGATATAAACTGAATTGGGGCGTGCCATTCTATGAACTGAAGAAGATGGCAGAGGAATATGGTAAAGACTATGATCTCGCCATCGAACTGTGGAAGGAAGATATCCGTGAGTGCAAGATTCTGGCTACTCTCATCATGCCTGCCGATAAGATGCTTCCGGAAATCACAGATCTCTGGATGGAACAGGTACAGAGTCAGGAGATGGCAGAGATGCTTGCCTTCAACCTGTTGCAGCACGTTGATTATGCGCCAGTCATCGCCTACCAGTGGATAGCGAGTGACAAGCCACTCTACGAGATTGCCGGTTTCCAGCTCCTTGCCCGTCTCTTTGCCAATGGAAAAGAGCCTAACGAGCGTGGCATCAACGAATTCCTGGATCAGGCTGCCGCAGCATTGCAGGGTGACAACATGGGAATAAAACATGCTGCCTCTAATGCGGTTCTCCGTTTCTGCGACTTCGGTGAAGATTTCGAGAAGATTGCAAGAGGAGCACTCAAGGGTATCTACGAGATTTAATGGTTCTGCAGATGCGGTCTGAAACAGGCCACGCCCCTGCTGAAATTACGTCCCGACGTAGCATTTGCTGCGTCCAGACATACAAAAAAATACGTCCCGACGCAGCAAACGCTACGTCGGGACGTATTTTTATAGCTATTTTCGTCATTACATAAAATACTTCTGGTACTCGTTTTCGAAATTCGGAGTGAAAACACCCTTGCCGATGTTTTCTCTGATTTCATCCTTTGTCCAGAATCTGCCACCGGCCAGTTCTTCCTGGCTCGGTTTCACTTCGCCATCATATACACAACGATGTACATAAACCAGTTCCTTTTCCCGCTGACTCTCAAAAACATAATGCCCCAGCGATTCCGGTTCAAAATCGGTAATACCCAACTCTTCCCTTACCTCGCGATGCAAGGCCTGAGTCACACTTTCGCCTAAATCTACATGACCGCCGCAGGCTGTATCCCATTTATCCGGCTGGATATCCTTCCAGACTGGACGATGCTGCAGATACAGATCGCCCCGACTGTTGAATACATGCAGATGAACTACCGGATGCAATATCTTGCTACCGTCATGGGCATGACCGCGGGTAACAGCACCCAGGATATTACCCATTTCATCTACTATCGGAAATTCCTCGTTCTTATTATCCATCACTATTTTAAAAGTTTATAGTTAATAGTTTATAGCGGCTTCGCCGTATAGCAAGATTACCATATAGCAAGATTGCCCTATAAACTATCAACTCTTAACTATTAACTATCTAAAGCGTTCCGTATTCATCAGAGTAGCGCAACATCTGGTCAACGTAACTCTCCTCATAATCCAATACCACATCTGTAATTTCGCCTTCTTCATCCATCTCCAGCGTCATCTTCGGATTGATGAATCCCTTGTATGGAGCGAGATTCAGTTTCTTGTATCTTGCCAGTATCTCGCGATGCAAGTCAGGATCTATGTTAACAGCATACTTCTCAACCAACTGGCGGGCAGCTTCGAAATCACCTTCACTCTTGATGCGCTGAATTTCAGCAAGCAACTCACCGAAGAGATGGCGGAGCTTGGCATAATCGTTAATCTTCACATAAGTCTTCGTCGTAATGATATTACCCTCGCTGTCCTTCAAAGCATCCTCGGCAGAAGCATAGTTCATATCCATCTTCACCAGTTCCACAGCACCCTCGGCATGTTCCATTACCCACCATGCTATCAGCGCACGGTTGCGCATGTGGGCTTCCTCTATCTTGTCGCCTTCCTTGATGCGGATGGTCTGGGTGAGCAAGCCGTTCATCAGATAACCATAATACTGAGCCTTGTATGCCTCATCATTCGGAGTCAGCCCCAGTTCTACCAATTTATGGTCGGCAACATAATAGAGTCCGAAAAGGTCGGCTCTCGCCTCTTCTATCGTACTGCCATACGCCTTCAAGGCATCAGGGTCGGTACCAGGCAAGAGCTGTCCGCTACCATGTCCCAGACACTCATGCAGGTCGGTATGCAGATCATCGGTAATATCCTCATACTGATTCATCAGACTGATGGTTTCCTCATCGATAACGAATTCATCGCGGAAACCATTGCCCTGAGCAGCCTTGTTGTATGCCTCGGTCAGATTACCGATGGTCACACTCTTAGAACCATATTCCTGACGGATCCAGTTGGCATTCGGAAGATTGATGCCGATAGCTGAAGCAGGATATTCCTCGCCACCCAACATCGCCGCACAGATGACATTGGCAGTAACGCCCTTCACCTCAGGCTTGCGGAAACGTGGGTCTACCGGTGAATGATCCTCAAACCACTGGGCATTCTGACTGATAGTCTGGGTGCGCTTCGTGGCTTCAAGATCCTTATATTCTACGATACCCTCCCAGGTGCCTTTCAGTCCGAGCGGATCGCCATACACTTCGATAAATCCGTTGATGAAATCAATCATTCCCTCGTGCTGCTGCACCCAGGCGATGCTGTAACGGTCGAAATCCTTGAGATCGCCTGTACGGTAATACTTCACCAGGAGATCGATGAGATGTTTCTGTTCCTCATTTTCAGCATATTTCTGAGCACGGAGCAACCAGGAAACAATCTCCTTGATGGCTGCGCCATAAAGTCCGTCTTCCGTCCATGTCAACTCCACCAGTTCGCCATTGCGCTTGGTCAGTTTAGAGTTCAGACCATAAGAAGGAGCCTGTTCGTTGCCGTCTTCCTTCATCCTGGCATAGAAGCGTTCTACTTCTGCCTGAGAAACATTCTCATAGAAATTGCAGGCAGAAGTCTGTACCAGGTCCTCGCCATCCGTCTGATTCACGCGCTTAGGCATGACTTCCGGATTGAAGATGACAGGCACCAGAATGTCCAGCAGGTCTTCCTTGCTCTGTCCCTTGGAAAGAGGGAGGTATTCATCGGCTACAGCCCCAACCATCTCATAGAAAGATTCCTCAGAAAATCCTGGTACAAACTTTTCACATCCATAGTGATGATGGATGCCGCTGGCAAACCAGACACGCTTCAGGTACACTTCGAAAGCCTTGAAATCTTCGCTTTCGCGATTACCCTCATAATGACGGTATACAGCCTCCAGTGTCTTTCGGATGCGCAGGTTGTATTTGCCCTGCTGGTCGAAGGTGATATCTCGTCCCAAGAGGGTTGCCTTCGACAAGCAATAAATATAAATTTTCTGTGTGAGCGACAGGTTTTCGAAACCCTTCAGCTCATAACGGAGCATCTGGATATCGGCAAATCGCTCTTGAGTGTTTACATTACATTTTGCCATTTTAATCTGTATTTACCATGCAAAAGTAACACATTTTTTCCACATACCAAACTTTTTCTCCTGTTTTTCTCTCTTTGCAAAGTTTTTTACTTGAAATAAGCACTTTTTCTTGGAGAAAACTTTTATTTATGCAGATTATTCATTACCTTTGCATGAAAATCAAAATAAAAACATGCCATCATAGGCAGAATTCATAAAACGGCTATCATGCAGATAAACGAGATATTAAAAAGCTATTTTGGATACGATTCCTTCCGCCCCAATCAGGAAGCGATTATCAGAGAGGTAATGCAGGGACACGACTGTCTGGTTCTCATGCCGACAGGTGGTGGAAAGAGTCTGTGCTATCAGGTTCCCGCATTAGCGATGGAAGGCACTGCTGTGGTCATTTCACCGCTCATCAGTCTGATGCACGACCAGGTGGAGGCACTCAAGGCGAATGGTATACCGGCAGAGGCTCTGAACAGCGGAAACGACACGACCGATGAACTTATCATCCGACGCCGATGCGAGAAGGGAGAACTGAAACTTCTTTATGTTTCGCCCGAAAAACTCATCAGCGAGATACCTTATTTATTCAGCAACATCAGGATTTCACTCTTTGCTGTTGACGAGGCCCACTGTATCAGCCAGTGGGGTCACGATTTCCGTCCGGAGTATTCACAGCTCGGTATGCTACACGAGAATTTCCGCAACGTCCCGGTGATGGCGCTCACAGCCACTGCCGACAAGATAACAAGGGAAGATATCATACGCCAGCTTCATCTCAACGGTCAGACATTCGTAAGCAGTTTCGACCGTCCTAACCTATCCCTTACCGTAAGACAGGAGAGTACCAAAAAGGCAAAGCTCCAATACATCACCCGCTTCATCGGCAATCATCCGGAAGAAGCGGGCATCATCTACTGTCTCTCCCGCAAGAACACCGAAATGGTGGCACAGGAACTTATCGATCTGGGTATCAATGCCGCAGCTTATCATGCCGGAATGAATGCCCAGACCAGGGCATCGGTACAGGAGCGGTTCAAGATGGACCAGATTCAGGTGGTATGTGCAACCATCGCTTTCGGAATGGGCATCGACAAGAGTAATGTGCGCTGGGTAATCCACTATAATATGCCTAAGAGCATCGAGAGTTTCTATCAGGAGATTGGTAGAGCCGGAAGAGATGGAGCACCATCAGATACAGTACTGTTCTATTCGATGGCCGACATCATCACCCTCCGTTCTTTTTGCGAAGACAGCGGACAGCGTGATGTGAATATGGAGAAACTGCGCCGCATGGAGGAATATGCCGAATCGAGAGTATGCCGGCGACGCATTCTGCTGAATTATTTCGGCGAGACATCCTCCTGCAACTGCGGCAACTGTGATGTCTGCAAGAATCCTCCACGCACCTTCGATGGCACCATCAGAGCCCAGAAAGCCCTGAGTGCCGTGGTCCGTTCGGGTGAGCATATTGCAGTAGGTACCTGCATCGAGATTCTGAGAGGCATGCATTCTTCTGCCGTTGTGAAAAACAAATACAACGAGATGAAGACCTTCGGTGTGGGCAGGGATACAACATCTAAGGATTGGAACGCTTATCTGCTGCAGATGCTACAGATGGGATTCTTCGAGATTGCCTACAACAACCACAACTACATGAAGGTTACCGATTTAGGCTGGAAGGTACTGAAGGGTGAGCATCATGTTTCGCTGGCTTATATCGAAGAAGATGATAAAGCCACCCGTCAGCAGAAGACGGTACGCAACAGGAAGGGCGCCATCGCCCAGCCAGGAAATCTCATTCCTGAGGTGCATGCCGAGCGTGTCATCTTCAAGGAAGACTCGAAAGGCGTGGAAGACAAAGGACTCTTCGAACACCTCAGAAAGATACGCAAAAGCCTTGCCGACGAACAGGGTTATCCTCCATATATCGTACTCAGCGACAAGAGCCTTCATGAACTCGCAAGGATGAAACCTACCACCAAGAATGCCATGAGCCTGATCAACGGTATCGGAGAATTCAAGCTCAATAAATATGGCGATACCTTCATCAAGGCAATCAGGAAATATACAGGACTATAACAGAAGTTTTCTGCAATTTCAGTTTGTCTTGCCTCAAGATACTATCCTGTCTTAAGATACTATCTTCCATTCCAAGCAGTTCACCTCGTCCTTCACCGTGAAGTTCAAGCCTATCTTCACCACCTTCTTGCCGCTCATCTTGTAGGCATCGGCATAGTGCTTCGCTTCTATCTGAGCGAGAGCCTCCTCGGCACTCTTGTTGAACTTCAGTTCCATCACGTAGATGGTGTCGGCGGTCTCCATCGTGATATCGATTCTACCCTTCGCCGTATGCGGTTCCACGCTGATGCGATAGTTGGTGAGCAGGGCAAACATGATGTAGAGCGTCTGCTGCCAATGCCCCTCATAGTTGGTGTTGTCGCAGTAAGGCACCATCTTCAGGAAGTCGTTCAGCAGACAGAAGGCAGCATCCATATCCCCCTTCTTCACCAATACCGACATCTTGGCGATGGTCGTGTTAGCCTTCGCCGACTTGTCTGTCAGATAATGAGGAAGCAACGCTCGGAACAGTCCCACCCTAATTTCCTTGTTTGGAATATCCAGGGTATATAATTCCGTTTCCTCGTCATAATCTTTTATTGTTACATACCCACTCTGGTAGAGAAGCGGCATGATATTGGTCATCGTCTCGGTAGGAGCATCAAAATCATCCTTGCCCGCCTCCATCTGCGTACCTATATCAGAAGGCAAGCAGTCAAAGTTTCGCATCATATTGATGAGATAAGTAGGCGTACCCGATCCAAACCAGTAAGAGTCCAGTTTTTGCTTAGCAAAACAATTGAGCAAGCTAAAAGGATTGAAGACATCAGGCGATGGCCAAGTGAAATGATATCCATCATAATTATCCTTCAATTTATCCACAGTCTGCTCAAAGGTAATCCCTAATTTCGCTGCAAGTGCGCCGATGTCATCGCTCATCTGTGTCAACAGTTCCTCCTTGGTGATGCCACAGATACCAGCGTAAGGCTCATCCATGCTCACGTTGGTGATGTTGTTCAGCTCGCTGAAGATGCTGAGCTGCGAGAACTTCGTGATGCCAGTCATGAAGACGAAGCGAAGCATTGACTCATTTCCCTTCAGAGGACTATAGAAATTACGCATCGTGTTACGAAGCACATCGAGTTTCTCCTTCTCATGAGCCACATCCAGCAGCGGAGCGTCATATTCATCAATGAGCACCACCACCTGCTTTCCCGTCTTCAGGAAAACGGCATTTATCAAATCGTCAAGACGGATATTAACATCTATTTTATTGCTTTTGCAGTCAAATCTTGCCTCTTGCTTCTCAATAATATCCAACAAATAACGATTCAGCTGCTCATTCTCCATGTGCTTGCCCTTGCTCAGATCGAAGTGCAGCACAGGATATTCGTTCCACTCCCTCTCTAGCTTCTCAATGGCAAGTCCCTCGAAGAGTTCCTTCTTGCCCTCGAAATAACTCTGAAAAGTAGAAACCAGCAGCGACTTGCCGAAACGGCGTGGCCGGCTCAGGAAGAAATACGTTCCATCCGTATGCGTCATACGATAGATGTATTCCGTCTTGTCCACATAGAACTTATCCTCCTTGCGGATACGTTCAAATGTCTGAATTCCTATAGGATATAATTTTCTTGCCATAATCAAATGCTATCTAATGAATTGCAAATATACATCAAATCCCCGAAACAACCAAGCATTTCTACGATTTTAACAAAAAAATAATCCCGACCCAGAGATTCCTTTCAGAATCTCCGAGCCGGGAATAGCATAAATAGAGAGAATTAAATTTCCACTTCCGTTCCCCTCTTGTGCAGGATAACATCCAAGATAAGGTGGAACACAATCCATACGGCGATGTCGATGCCCAGGATATACGTGATGTTCACGTGCCCGATCAGCAGGAAGTTGAGCAGGATAAACATCAGCGAGAGCAGGCAGATAGCCACCATCACCTGTCTCACCCTCAGTCCGCATCTCAGCAGTTTATGGTGGATGTGGCTCTTGTCAGGCAAGAACGGATTCTGCCTGTTTCTCAGTCTGTGGCCCACCACTCTCACCACGTCGAGTAGCGGCACCAGCATCGTGGTAAAGGCAAACACCATGTTGTAGTCTGACACCACATGCGGATTCACATCCACCGTGCTCAGGTGAATCATCAGGAAACTGATAATGTAGCCCAGCGACAGCGAACCCGAATCGCCCATAAAGAGCTTCCTACCCCTCATGGCATTTCCAAACACGTTGTAGAACCAGAAAGGGATGATCACACCCAGCGCCGCAATGCAGAGCAGGGCGAAGGAAAACAGATGGAGCCAGATGTGCAGTCCCGCCAGCGCCACCAGCGAGATTCCGCAGAGTCCGGAAGCCAGTCCGTCGATGCCGTCAATCAGGTTGATGGCATTGGTTACATACACCACGATGAGCACGGTGAAAGGCATGCCGAACCATGGCGAAACCTGATACACCCCGAAGAGTCCGTCGAGCGACTTGATCCACACGCCCGAAGCCACGAGCAGCGAAGCCGCCACTATCTGCACCAGGAACTTCTTCTTGTATCCCACTCCAATCAGGTCGTCGGCGAGTCCCACCAGGAACAGCATCATGCTACCCACCAGCAGCGCCAGGAACTCATAAGGCACCTCCCCGTGCAGCGAGCCGCTGTTCAGTCCCATCAGATGATATATCAGCACCAGGCCGCCCATGGTAATCAGCATCACCGGGAAGAACGAGAGTCGGCCCAGTCGAGGAATCGGCGCATGATGCACCTTTCTCTTATCCGGCATATCAAAGAGTTTCTTCTTATGCGAGATAAGGAGAATGTTAGGCAGCACCAGCATGGCGATGGTGACAGACACCAGCAGAGCGACCAGCATGAAAATATAAATCGGTTGAATCATCTTATAACTACAATTCTAAAATCTTGATTAGTTTACTAATGATGTATAAATTTTGATATGCTTAGCAACAACATTCTCTAACGAAAAATCACGTTCAGCAATTCTACGAGATTGAAGTCCCATTTTTTCACGCAGATCTTTGTCGCAAATAAGAACTTTTAATTTATCAGCCAAAGATTTACTATCTTTTACAGGAACAAGAAAACCATTGCAACCATCCTCTACCGTATCCCTACATCCTATAGAGTTTGTTGTCACAATAGGACGACCAATGGCAGTCGCTTCTATCAGCGTTTTTGGCAATCCCTCACGATAATAACTTGGGAAAGCAACAATATCTGAATTCATTAGCTGCTCTTTAATATCCTTACGGAAACCAAGCCACTGAATATATTTACCATCACAATGTGCTTGAAGGTAATCTTCTTTCATTGCCATAGGATTATTGGACAATCCTCCACAAAGAACAAATTCTACTTTTCCATCATATTTTTCTCGTAAAGACTCTGCAGCTTCAAGCAAAACTTTGACTCCTTTTTCTTCGACCATCCTACCAGTAAAAAGGATGCGAACAACATCATGCTGCGGCAATGGAGTTTGCTTAAACTCATTCAAATCAACACCAGAACCTTTAATAAAATCAGATTGTTCTTGCTTAATTATTTTAGATTGCAAGAATAAACTTTCATCATCATGGTTTTGAAAAATCACTTGTAATCGTTTGCGATGATGTCCTATCTTTAACAGAGCAATAATCCCCTTAGTAATATAAGACTTTGAATCTGTAGAGAATGCAACACCCAAGCCACTTACTGCATTTACGACTCCTTTCACATGAGTAATTCTTGCAGCAAGACTTCCCCATAAAATAGTTTTCAATCCCACATGATGCACAACGTCTGGACGTTTGGCGAAGTATAACTTTAATAAGAACGCGAATGTTTTCAATTCTTGAATGGGATTCATACCAGTAGGATTAATAGGTAAATCCACCATCTTAATTCCCAAGTCTAGAACCTCTTGTTTTTGACCAGTATCCTTTGTTACAATAGTCACATCAAAACCTTCTGTTCTGGCTTTTACAGCTATATCCTTTCTATGTGAAAGAAAAAAGCGGTCTTCATTGACGACCATAAATAGTTTTTTCATTATAATTCTATTTTTCTAATTATTTTCGCAGGATTTCCTGCAACCACACAATTATCAGGTACATCTTTCACAACCACAGATCCAGCTCCTACCTTTACATTATTGCCAATATGGACATCACCTATAATTGTAACATTGGCGCCAAGGGATACATTGTTGCCAATCACAGGACTTTTACCCTTATCATTGCCTATAGTTGTACAATGAATAAAGCTAAAATTATCTCCAATGGAAACAGCATTTATGACTGTAGAATATGGATGTGCAAAAAGACAAGACTTACCAATCTTAGTATATTTAGAAATCAGCAAACTATTGCAACCTGGTCGATACCAACTTATCAACAAATCGGCAACAGGTCCGATGCGATAATAAAACCAACTTCTAAACCATGCATCGTTATGTAAGAAATACAGCAAAGCGATAAATCTTGGTATATTTATACTCAATTGTTTTTGCTTTCTAGTAATATCACTTCTCAATGTTACCCCCCCACATCTGCAAAATAACATATAATATGAGGGATATAAAGCCAACAAACAAACAATGCGTTCACCAAGCGCAAGCAATCCCTAACTTTTCTTTTATTCATTTGTTTATAAGTTATTATAACAATCCATATAAGCTTGATACGTTTTTAATATATCATAGTCTTTTGCACGCTGATAGCAGTGTTTTGCCACTTTATGATATAAATCTTGCGAATCAAGGAGTTCCTTGATACAAGTAGCCAACCTCTTGGCATCTCCATACTCAAATAATAATCCTGCAGCTGCAACCACTTCCTTGATACCTTGCACATTAGTACCTATAAAAGGTTTAGAAGCTGCCATGCACTCTACAGACGACAAAGATAAGCCTTCCCATTTAGATGACAGAACATTGATATCTGAAGTTTTTACCAGCTTTGGGACATCACTTCTGACCCCCAAGAAATGACAGCGTTCTGCCACTCCTAATTCCAATGCGTATTGTTCACATTCATTTTTCAGCGCTCCATCTCCAACAAACGCCACATGAACATAATCCGGTAGATAAGTCAAACTTTTTACTACAGTATTCTGATCTTTTGGAAGTTGAAATCTTGCAACCATTGTAATAATTTTACTATCATCCGACAGCCCATAAGCCTGTGCTTTAGAATAAGCTTCAGCATTACTAAAGGTTTCTACGTTGACACCATTGCTTATAAACTTCACCAACGACTTTCCCAAGAAGTCGTTAAGTGTATTTTGAGCTTTTTGAGAGCAAGCTACAACTGCATCATATTTGCTATAGACAAATCGTTCTATTGGTTTCAAATAGCTTTTGTTGCGACGTTTATTGTTTGTACTATGCTCTGTTGTTATTATTTTAAGCTTTCTTTCAAATAATGTTTTATAGATTGCACACCAATAATTAGCCGGAAACAAATGAACATGGATTATATCCGTACCAACTAAATATTTGCGAAGTTTCCATATTGTCAATGGATTATAAATCGATTTTAAATTCGATGAATTAGCATAGACAAAACTGATTTCTATTCCTTTTTTCTTCAAATCCGTTTCAAGGAAAGAACCTGAATGAATTAGAGCTAAGATCTTAACCTGATGCCCATTTTTCTGTTGCAGCAAAGAGATGTCATACACCATTTTTTGCGCGCCCCCCACTTCCATGTGGTCTATCACATGTAAAATTTTCATTTTATTCCGCTTATTCTTCTTTTAGTAAAATATATCCAGGACAATAATCTACCTATCAATCCTTTTCCTTTTAAATGCTCTAAATCCAAACTATCAAAAGAAACAAACTCTTGGTGATGACTTTCTAAGAACTTCTCCAATTCGGCAAAATTATCTTCCATCATCTCATTTGGATGCAAGCAAAAAGTCCAGATACCAGGAATTCTCATTTCGATACAATGCCCACCAACCTGAGGTACAAAAACAAAATTTTCCATTCTGTATGGTGTTGTTGCAATAGTATCACTAATGATTCGAATATTCGTAGTATCTTTTAATGCTTTCAGAGTATTCTCATCAAAAGTATGGCTAGGCGCAAAGAAATATTTAGGATTCAATTCATGCTCGCACAAGATACGATAACCCTGTTCTAATTTTCTACATTGTTTCTCATAAGGTAACCCAGAAAACTCAGAACGAGACCACAAAGGATTCAAACCACGCAGACCTTGATTTGAATCATAACAGTGATTATAGCCATGAAGTGCAATTGTATAGCCCTTACGCTCCCATTCTCTCGCCAAATCCCAGAACAATGGATCAATAGGATCTACCATCTGCTTAGGATCTTCGTTATGAGGAATAATTCCTACCATTGGGCGAACCTTATAACGATCTAGAATATCAAAAATTCGTTGCCATTTCTTTTTATTCATCGTTGGGCAAGCATCGTCCAAACGAATTAAATATTTATTCTTCAACATGCTTCCCTTTAATTTTTCCTAATAGATAAAAGAGTAAAGGCTTGGGGTCTTTGTTATTATGATAATAATGACAAGCACATCCAAAACATTGCTTTATCCATGTGCAATATCCCACCGCTTTAGCATTTCGCTTAAAATCAGAAGGTTCAACCATTGCCGTAAATGATTCTTTGGAAATACGTATTTGTTCAACAGGAATTCTTCCTAAGAGAGTAGACTTTACCCACCAGTATGGAAGATTAGCTCCACCTACAGTCGTGGCGTAATTCCATGTTGAAGCACGAAGGTTTATTTCTAGAAAATATTTTTCATCATTAGGTCCTCGCATAAACTCAATTTCAAAGATACCATTGAATTTTGCAAGTTTAAACAACTTTCTGATTTTGGAAATAAACGCATCTTCCACAACTTTTGTCACTGTCATATAATGTCCATAACTATCTTCATACAGTCGAATATACTTAAACTCAAACGGCAAAAATATGTCGTTACCATCATTTATAGCAAATCCCTCAAAACAAAATTCACCTTTCTTCTTAATATATTCTTGGACTATTAACTTGGGAGACTGAATCTTCTGATATGCCTCTAAAAGTTCCGTCTCATCATTACAGATATGTACATCACCTTTCCATGCTCCCATCGTAGAATCCAAAACCTTTGTAATCACTGGATATTTTACATGATTTGGTAAGACACCTGTCTCTACAACTTCTTTTGCTGGCACATCCAGCCCCGCCTGCATTCCAAGGTTGGTGATATTGTCTTTATTCATAAGCCAATTTAAGCGTCCTTGACCACCACCATTATAAGTAACTAAAGTTTCCCACCCCTACAAAATAGGGCTTTTGCAGATATAAAACTC
>ERZ1026776.758-NODE-758-length-20772-cov-9.432640_pt1 | contig 20772 bp, 5 predicted proteins | sample MGYA00380125_ERZ1026776 | MGnify/ENA primary metagenome ERZ1026776 (study PRJEB33269, sample SAMEA4719761) | human gut metagenome | biome: human-associated habitat; feature: organic feature; material: feces | place: Cameroon | collected 2013-10 ...
ATAATTGGGAATGATTAATATTTAGTTTATTTTTTTATTTAAGCCTCTTTTAAACGCAAAAAGAGACGGCATTTCTGCCGTCTCCAAGTGCTTTAATCAAGTGTCAGATTAGTCTCTGTCCTGACCCCAGTCAGTACCGGATGTAGTAATAACATCAGCTGTCTGAGCAAATTCATTAACCTCTGACATTGGCTTTGTATAAAGCTCTTTCATTAGGTATGTCCTCCTTAATTTATCAAAGCTCGCCTCCACCCCTAAAGGCAGAGGTGAAAGCTTTGCTAAATTGTGTTAATTAAGCATTAATAGTTGTAAAGTGATGCTTCTGAATAGTAAGTATGAACATTACCATCTGCATCCTTAGTAACTACGAATGCTCTTGCACCGGCAACGCCTGTCATAGCGCTGATACCATAGTTCAAACCAAGTTGTGAATTGTTGTTATTGTTATAAATAACCTTAACCTTACCAGGATTTGTACCTGATGCAGTATTGCCAACATTTTCAAGTGTAAGGTCAGAAGCTGTTACATTCTTACCGTATACGAAGCCCTGGCTAACTACTGTCTCATTATCAGCAACAGTACGTGTTGCAACAAAGAGAACGTCACAATCTGTAGCTGAAGGACGAGTTGTTGAAACGATAGCAACCTGAGTCTTAGAAGTGTCATCAGCCTTTGTAACTGCTGTGAGTTCGATATCCGAAGCACAGAAGAATGAGTATGATTCACCGTAACCAACTGTTGCGCCGTTTACTGTCCATGATGTTGCGCCTGCCTTAGTAACTGTTACCTTAGCGTCATATGCAACATTTTCAGCCTTGTCATTGTAGTCATTGCCGTTAACTGTGATTGTTGCGCCTGCAGCCTTAACTGTGTAAGTCTGAGTAGCATCCTTCTCATAGATAGCTCTGATGGTCTTACCTTCTGTAAGAGCGGTAATCTGATCGTTTGTAAGAGCCCAGCCCTTGAATGTATAACCAGGATAGATAGGAGCAGTTGCAGGTACCTTAATGTCTGCACCGCTAGCTACTTCCTGAGTTGATACAACGTTACCGTACATATCAATGAATACAACTACGAATGTTGATTCAGCTGTTTCTGTAAATACAGGAGTTACCTCTGTATCAGCAACTGCTGTGAATGAATATGTTTCGTTAGTTGAAACGAGCTTGTTAGCAACCTTCCAACCTACGAACTCTGCGCCCTTATTAGCCTGAGCTGTAAGAGTTACAGTTGAGTTGGCAAGAACCTTAGTAGTCTTACCGTTTGTTGCGTCCTCGCTGTTAAGAGTTGTTGTACCGTAAGCAGTCTTAGTAACTGTGATATCATAACCCTTAAGCTGAGGAAGAACCTTAGTTTCAAGAACCTGACCGCAAATTGTACAGCTTGTAACTTCTGAACCTGCCTTATCAAGTGTAGGCTCTGTTACAACAGGTGTACCCTTTGTGCAATCTTCTGTTACAACCTTAGCAACTTCCTTATAGTCAGCGTTTGCTGTTACAGCAGAAACTGCCGGCCAGCTATAAGTTGTATGGCTGTGCTTTGCATTACCTGCAGGTGTAGCAGCTGTGTCAGGAGTATTTGTCTTTGGAGCTACAGGAGTAGCGCCTGCAGCAAGCTTCTGAGTATCAACTACTGTGCCTGCAGCATTTGTAAATGTGATTGTATAAACCTTAACAAGACCCTTAACTGCATTTTCAAGAGCAGTAGCAGCAGCAGTTACCTGTGCCTGATCTGTGTAAGCTTCAACAGTAGCCTTAGCGTTAGCTTCAAGAGCAGCTGTTACCTTAGCATAAGATTCTGCTGTGTAATCGTCAGCATTTACAGCCTCTGCAGCAGCAAGTGCATCATAGTAAGCTTTACCGTCAAGCTTAGCAAGGTCTCTTACATCTTCGTGACCGCATACTGTACATGTAGCCTTTTCTGTACCAGCCTTAGCAATTGTTGAAGGAGTTACAGTTGTGTAATCACCGTAAGTACAATCTGACTTAACAGCATTAGCCTTTTCAGCAAATGTGAATTCGCCTGTCTTTTCCCAAGTGTAAGATGTTACTGTATGAGTACCGTCATTGTTATCCTTGGTTTCAGGAGCGGTGTTAGTAGGAGCTGTAGGAGTAGCACCCTTATCAACTGTTACAGTCTGAGTTGAACCGCCGTTGAATGTGTAAGTATAAACATCTGATGTCGGAAGAGCCTCAAGACCCTTAACTGCATTTTCAAGAGCAGTAGCAGCAGCATTTACCTGTGCCTGATCTGTATAAGCTTCAACAGTAGCCTTATCATAAGCTTTAAGAGCAGCTGTTACCTTAGCATAAGAATCAGCTGTGTACTTAGAACCGTCAACTGCCTTTGCAGCAGCAAGTGCAGCATAGTAAGCTGTACCGTCAAGCTTATCGTCCTTAGTCTGAGTATCTTCATGACCGCATACAGTACATGTTCCTTTAAGAACAGTACCTGAAACAAGTGTATGCTTGCTTGTCTCTGCATAAGTAATGTTACATTTTTCCTCAGCTGTAGTAGCAACCTCAGTGTAAGTAGTATCTTCAGTAGCAGCTGATACTGCCGGCCATGAGTAAGTTGTTACTTCGTGCTTATTGTCACTCTTATATTTTACAGTTGCAGCAGTATTTGTTGAAGGAACTTTTGGAGTATCGCCTTCTTTAACTGTCTGCGTATCAACAGTCTTGCCGTTGATGTCGTTGAATGTAATAGTATAAGTCTTAGTTTCAGGTGTTGAACTCTTTTCATAATCTGTCCAAATTAATGCCCAGTTAGCAAAAGTGCTATCTGTATCGTCATGTGTAATAAGGAACAATTCAGGATTTGCAGCATTACATGAAGGTTCGCCTGTACCGTCGAGTGAAGTTCTGTAGTAAGGCTCAAACTCTGTACCTGCAATATCGGTATTAAATGTAAATACTTCTGAAAGGTCGCAATCCTTAATTACTTCGAATGCATAAGTATAGCAAACAATACCGTACTTACCGAATTTTGGTGTGCCATCAAGACCAACTCCAAAGAAGTTGGAAGTTGTTTGGTTACCGTTTCCGGCAGCTACACCTGTAATAGCACCATAGAAAATACCTTCTTCATTATTATAGGTTGAGCTATTAAACTGTATTGCATCTGAATAGAATGCAGTACCGTTTTTAATTGCGCCCTTGGCAGTTGTATTAATTTTCCAATTATCACGTACCTTAGTAACAGTTCCCGGAGTGGACGCCTGAAGATATTCAGTGTTGAATTTACCCTTGAACTGACCGTTTTGAAGAGTGTCAAAACCGCCGACTTCAACTGTAATAGCAATACGCTGACCTGCTTTAACATGAGCAGGGTTTATAATATTACCTGCTGCTTTAACAGCCTCATAAGTTTTTGAAGCAGTCACGCCATAATATTGGTTATTGTACTGCTTGTTGTAGTTAGCGTATGTACCATTTGCTATGGCAGCTTCAGCACCTTGTTTTGAACCCAAGTTGGAAACTGTTGCAGCAACTACAGGCTTATAGTCATTACGATGGTCTTCGAGCCCATTGCTCGCATAATCTGCAATTTCACCACCGAAATCTACCGAACCACCACTAACGTCATCATTAGCATAGCCACGATATTCAGGAGTTGACTGAAGCTTTGAAAGGCTTGTATCTACGCCATCATCAACCCACCATTTTCTGTTCTTAGTAACAGTATACTCTGTTGAACCGAACATATCAGCTACACCATTAGTGGCAGCTAAAGCAGAAAACGGAACGGAGAATGCAACCATAAGAACTGCAAGAAGAACAGCTATTGCTTTTCTAAATGTCTTTTTCACTTAGAAATCCCCTTTATTTATTTTGAAAAAAATCACTTTATCTCTAATCCGTTATAATAATTGGAACCGGATGCACAAGCATAAACTGCTGTTGCATCGGCACCTGTTACAACGCCGTCACAGTTAAGGTCATAGTTTAAATCCGTTTGCTTTGAAGCAAAAAGATATACACTTGTTGCATCGGCAGCTGTAATTATACCATCCTTATTAAAATCACATGCCATCATAGGAATAACCGCATTAGTAATATCGGCACCGTTTACGATAACGGTAACGTCATTACGAGCTATTGCATAATCAGACGAGATTGAAAGATAGTATGTACCGTCCTTTAACGAATCAATAGAGAAAGCGTTTACACCATCTTTAAGTGATGATGTGGTTGTACCGACAAGCTCGGTACGAGCTGAATCAGAATATACGTTAACCGTATATTCGCCGTAAACAGGACTGTTGGCAGTATTGCCTTTCGCATCTGTCATAATAACAAGCGAGCCGTTTACGCTATGACCGGTTGACGGTGAAACGTCACAGGTCATTAAATATAGGGAACCGGGATAATCGGCAGATTCGGTAACAAGAGCATACTCATTGCCAAATCCGTCATTATAATTAACCAAAATGAAAGTCTTATTTGGGTCTGTTGAAACCGAAATAACATCAGCGGCGTCACAATCCTTTGCAAATGTAACCGAGAAGGTTGCAAGCAACGTGCCGTCCTTTGTTACAGACGAACAAGTGTCAGCATCTGAAACAAAGCCGAATACCAAATTAGAATCATTCGTTACGGTTCCCATCGAAGATACGCCGGCAACCTCATCAGAAAGAAGAGCCTTAGGCTCACTCTGAACCGATACATCCGAAGAATAGGTTGATGTAACCTGCACAACCGATAACTCGGTAACGCCCTCTAAATAAAAGCTGACGTCGTATGTACCGGCAGGTAACTTATCACCGTCGTATTGTTTGCCGTTAGAATCTGTGTATGTGCAATAAACGTTCGGGCTCTCCGTTCCGAGCGCAGCAGCATACGAAGTACGAGGAAGGCACACAACAAGCGCAACAAAAACAAAAAACGCAAGTGTACCGAAAATAACACCTACTCGTTTTCTTGCAATTGTATTCATTGGTGTTACCTCCTTGTTGAAAAAATTTGCTTAATTTGGGGAGAAGCAGAATCGCCGTGAAGGGCAAAGACAAAATCGGTCAGAAAACATAAAAATATGAAACCAAGCAACTTTGGCAAAAGCCAAACACCGTGAAACATTAAATATTTACTAAACGAAACTGCCCATAGCCTCCCCGCCCAAAGCGGGCATAGTATATAAACGGCGAAAGCCGAATATATCAAGACAAAGCAAAGCCATAGCTCTGCTTAATTAAATGATAACACAAGTTATCGTAATTTTCAAGTAAAACTTCTTAGGGACTTTCGCCCCTAAGAAGTATAGAAACTAATGTTACTTAATAGTAACAGCAGGAAGTGCAATAGCTGATGATGCAATAGCAAAGATGGCTGTAGCATCCGCACCGGTTACCGAACCGTCACCGTTAAGGTCATAACGAAGATCGGCAGCCTTAGAAGCAGCTGAATATACAGCAGTAGCATCTGCACCGGTAATATTAGTGTCTTTATTATAATCGCATACAATCATTGCAATTGCAGGACCTGCAATATCAGCATCACCAACAACAATGCTTACTGTACGTGCAAGAGCAAATTCAGAAGTAATTGTTGCTGTATATGTGCCCGGTGCAAGGTCAAGACTAATCTCGTTTGCATCAGTGGTAAGGTCAAATGGCTTTTCAAGAACAACGCCGTTAGCTTCATCATAAACAGTTACTTTATATGTTCCGTTTACACCCTTATTGTTAGTAGCACCCTTTGAAGATGTTGCAACAACAAGTGAAGCAGTAACATTATGAGTTGACGGAGCCAATGACTCAACCGAAGGAACGATTGTTGTATCGCCTGTAACAGTAAGCTTATACGGGAATGCTGTTGCTGTATCGTCAAATGTAAGTTTGTCGCCGTTAACAGTAAGTTCAGGTTTAAGAGTATAGCCTTCCTCTGCTGTTACATTGATTGAAACTACCTGACCCTTTTCTACAGCTACAGGACCTGAGTAAGCAACGCCGTCGATTGTTACTGTAGCACCTGCAACAGGAGTTACAGTAAGCTCACAGCTCTCATACTTGGTAAGACCGATTTCAGCTGCCTGAAGTTCAGTATCAACATTGTAAATCTTAGCAAGCTGAGCGTCATAGTTCTTACTGTCATTGATATTGAATGTGCCGGAATTCTTATACTTATAAGAACCGTTACCATAGTTAGCAAGGTCAACTGCGGCAGCAAGAGCTCTCACGTATCTGTTCCAAGATGCTGATGAGTACTTTGTTGCGCCTTCGTTAACAAGCTTACCTGTTGAATCAAATGCACCAAAGCGTGGGTTAGCTGCTACGCCATTCTTAGTTACGGTTGCTTCAGTAGCAACTGTACCGTCCTCATTGTATGTAGCAGGTGTTGCCTTGAGCATTGAGTAAGCATTACCCGATGCGCACTTAATTTCACTTTCAAGCTGCTTGCCCTGGTAACCACGTTCAATAACTGCAGAAGCGAATATGTTAAAGAGTTTAACGTATTCCTTTGCCTGAACAGAAGATACTTCAGAAGCTGTGGTATAAGTAAACTTAGTACCTGCATTCTTGAGTTCCTTCATAAGCTTAGCAGCGTCAACATAAGACATACCGTTTCTTTCAACAGTCTTGCCTGTTGTTGCGTCAACGTAATCAACGTCAACTGTATACTGCTGTTCAGCCTTCTTTGCATATTCTACCATCTTATTATATGTAAGAATATCAAAGTTAATTTCTTCAAGACCGTTTCTAAGCTCAGAAATCTCATTGTAGAGTGTTGATGATGAGCTGATAAGGTGAGACTTAACTACGCTGAGAACATATTCAAGTCTGTCATTAGCCTGAGTAGCAATACCACGATTATCTACTGAATCTGTCTTGCCTGAGTTAGGAATGAGCTGATATTCAGCTGATGGGAACTTACATGCCCAATTATCGCCTGAGTTGCACTTTTTGCCTTCAGCATTTCTGTATACATATTGAACCTGATTGTAAAGAGGTTCATTATCTTTGTTTGTATCCTGAGTAGATGTCGGTCTCTGCCATGGGCCGCCGGGATATGTATCGAGATCCCATGTTGTAGCATACTTAACTGAGTTAGTAAGGTAATAGTTACCGTCCTGACCGAGTGTTACATCAGCCAATGCAGCATCCTTGCCATTCTTAACATCTGATGATGTAAGTGGCTTTGGTGAGTAAATAGGCATTGTACATTTCTCATCGAAATAGTAAATTCCCTTTACGCCGCCGTTGGTTGCGTCGCCGACATGAGCAGTTGCTTTAACCGAATCAGGGATTGTGTAGCTTACCTGAGTACCCTTTACAGTAAATGTTACTGTTTCGTTAGAGGTTGAGTAAGGAACGTACGCACGATCGCCTGTTGCGGAAGTTGTAACTGAAGTTTTAACTGCATACTCTGTCTTATCTGCCTGAGTAAGAGCTGATTCAGCAGTGTAAGGAGCTGACTGAACACTAAGTACTTTCATGAGAGCTTCCTTAGCCAAATCATAAACTGAACCGATAGATGCATCCTCTCTGAAGTCGGATGCTTTATAGTTAGCCATGATATTGGCAAGTTCGTTATAGTTTTTATCAAGTGAGCCGGCTGAACCGCTTTCACCGATAACAAGCTGGAAGCTGCCTGTCTTATAAGAACCTGAATTATAGAAGTTAACATTAACATCATAAGTGCCGGTCTTAACAGTAGCCTCACCGTCGAAACCAAACGGTCTGTAGTTATTAACAGCATTTGAAGCAAATGTTTGCTTTGATGTATTTATATAGATAGCATCAATACCGGTACCGAGTGTAACCATATTAAAGATGTTATCATAGTTAAACTTACCGCCGCCGGTCTTAAGATACATTGTATCATAAATACCGCTTTCATTGATGTGGTAACCGGCAATAATCTTAGCATCAAGAGCTTCCTGAAGAGTGAATGCAACGTGAGTTCTTGTTTCAATCTCCTTGCCCTCATTTTGCTTTGAAATGTTACCGATTTCCTCAGAAGTATAACCTCTGTAGTAGCTTACGGCACCAAGGCCGCTACCTGTAGAAGCGTTTGTATAGTTACGCTGCCATTCGCCGAACTCGCCTGAGCCTGCAGATTTTTCTACACGATAGTCATACATACCAATCTTAAGAAGATCACCTGTTGACTTATCCCAACGAGCAATAGCGTTAGTTTCACCGATATTTACTGTTGTCAAATTAGAATCATCGAATGACTTAGCTGCAGTAGTAAGGTTATTTGATTCATAGCCGGATTTTCTGTCAAAGAAGAATACACCGTCAACGCTCTTTTCCTTACTGCCGCCCTTCATATAGAATGAATACTGAGCGATTTCGTTAAGCTTGTTAGAAGCGATAACCATCTGTTCAGGATAGTTTGCAGAGATTTGACCGCCGATACCTGTAAGAGAATGAACGGTTACACCGTTTTCTTCTCTGTCAGAGCCGTCTGCCTGCTGGAATGAAGTGTTGAAGTTAAAATCAGCATCATAAAGAGCATTTCTGAAGCTTACTTCACTTGTAAGAAGCTTATAAGCTGTTACAGTATTGCCTCCATAAAGAACATTGCCCTGATCATCAACGATATCATAATTTACAACAACACGGCATGTGTTTGTTGTGTCAGAACCTGAAACATCGAATGGAACTGAAATATTAATTTTAGCATTCTTACCCGGATCAATACGAGTTGCAGGGAAATCTGTTATTTCCTCGGGTTCTTCTTCGTTGTAAACATCATATTTAAGTACACTTGTAATCTGTACATAGTAACGAGAAAGCTGAGTAGCCTTGCCGTCCTTGATGTACGATGCATTGATACCTACCGAGTTGTTTGCAACTGTAAGTACATCATCATAAGATTCACCTGAAGTACAGCCTGTTACGGTGTTAGAACCGAATGAAGCAGTAGCCATCTTGAGCTGATGCTGACCAAGTGTAGTCAATGCATTAGGAAGGAAGCTGTTAACTGCCTGTACTGCGAAACAGATACCTCTGATAATAGAATCAGAGTAGGTCTTAGGACCGTTTGTACCGTATCCGCCGAACTCTACAAAGTTACAGATAAGCTTTTGGAATGCACCCAAATCCTTACCGCTTGTACCTGCGAGTACCTTAACCTGGAAGAAATCATCAAACGGATGAGCACTTGTAGCATCAGGAACGATTGTCTTAAAGCTCTGTCCGCTGTAACGTGCGCCAAACAATCCGTTAATGAGATCCTTAAGTAAATCGTAAATTGTTACGACGATTGAAGTCTTTTGGATAGGCTCTGCAGAAACGATTGTAAGTAACTGGTTAAGGAAGTTAGATACGCCGCAAAGACCTGTCTTTGAATTTTCAGTACCAATATCAAGGAATGAAAGAACAATGTTGTTCCAAATAAGATCCTCTGAATTGAATTTAGCATAACCTGTACCCTGAAGTGTACCGAGAACAGGCATAAGCTTGTTAGCTACTGCATCAATGTTTTGCCAAAGGGTATTCTTTGTTGTGATAAGGCTGTTGCCGTTTGTATCACAAATACCGAGGAGAGCACCAACGCCCATAGCTCTTTCGCCCTTATTTACTGCCTTCTCCATTGCATGGTCGCCGCCGTAGTAGCAAACTACAGAATTAAGAAGGTCAAAGAGTGTTGTTTTAGCATCAACAGCTGCTGACTCTGTCTTCCAAGTATTGCCTTTTTCGTCCTCAAGAGGAACGTAAGCCTCAATTACATAAGCAACTGCGTCACGAGCCATTGGAAGAATTGTGCCTTCAAGTGTTGCATGGATTGTTCCGTCGCTGTCAACTGTAACAAGCTTTGAATAATCCTTGTTAGGCATTGAGTATGATAAATACTCCTTAAGGCATACATAAGCTACTGCTTCTGCATCCTTACATCCGTCCCAATCAGAAGGATGGATAATTCTCTCGAGCTTGCCTGCGCCAAGATTTACCTGACCGATACAAGCAACGAGCATAGGAATCATTGCTTCTTCAATATTCTTCTCTGAAAGAGCAGCGCTTGCGCCGTTCTTTGCATAGAAAGCTTTAAGAATGTTAGCGTCTGTAGCATCTGCTGTGTACTGAACCATCTTGCAAGCATTGCCAACAAGTGTTGAAACGATTGACTTAATTGCTGCTGCGTCGATAGTTGCAAAATTACCGGTTGTTGCCATTTCAGGACGTGTACCGATAACGTTGCCGCTCTGTGGGAACAAGTCCTTAACTGCTGCAACAAGTGCGTCATTAAAGCCTGCTACCATTGAGCTGTACTTTGAATAACTTTCGCTGAAGAACTTATCGATGTTTGGAGTACCTGTTTCTGCAAAGTAAAGGTTAATAGGACCTGTTGTTACGTTAAAGCCGTAATCAGCAAGCGGGCTGTATCTTAACTTAGCGAAAAGTCTTGTTTCATCAATGTCTTTCCAAGAACCTGTTGAGTCCTCGGCAGCTGTACGGTCATAAGTTACATTCTTCTTAACATAATCAAGGAAATCCTTAGCAGAATCAAACTTATAATCCTTATATACTGCATTTGCCCATTGATCGAGCTTAGCCTGTGTATAGTTTGCAGCAACATCATTATCATTCCATTCGCCCTTTTGGTCGAAGTAATAATAATAGTTGTTATCAAAGTTAGCGCCGTGACCCTTATCAAATCCGTCATTTACGTGAAGGAGTTTGATTGAGCCCTTGAGAACTGTATCCCAAGCAAGGTCAAGAGCTCTGTAACCGAAATCAAAGAGATTATCGGTTGCCTTAAGTGTTACCTTTGTGGTTGATGCTGTTGCATAACCGTTTTTGTCAGGAGCACCGTAAGCAAAGAGAAGAACGTTGAGAGGATTACCCTCATCATCTTTAAATTCGTCTGAATATACAAGGTTAGGGTCATAACCAAGCTTTGCAGCTGCAGTAGCATAGTCAGAGCCGCTTGCCTTCATTTCAGCTTTAATCTTCAAATAACGTGTAGCAGATGTGTCCTGAATTGCTGTTTGCGAATCAGCATCTGTGTATTCTTGATTATATGTAACGAGTACACTAATCTTATCAAGAAGCTCTGTTGTGAGTTTATCAAGAAGCTGGTCATCATAAACCCATGTTGCAGTACCGTTCTTGAAATTATTAATTTCCTCTTCTGTATACCAATTAGTATATTGGAAAATAAGGTTTTGAGCAACATTGTATATTAAGTTTGATTTGTAACTTGTATCTGAAAAGCCCAAAAGATTACCTATAATCTTATATACGTCAAGGTTTGCAACGTTACCGAGAGTACCGAGAGTAAATTTACCTCTAAGCAACTGGCCCAAAATATCAGCACCGTTATAATCACAAGAAAGGTTTTGGAAAATACCAATTACACTTCTTAAAATATCGGTTGAAGATGCAGTTTCTCTTGTAATATTCCAATCCTTAGTGGCAACAGCCTTAAAGTTAAGGTTGCCGGCATCACCGAGTAAGTTACCATATGAGTTAAGAAGATCAGCAACACCTCTAAGTGTATAGAAAATCTCATCAACACTGTGAGTACGTACCGGAATGTCCTTTTTAATAAGACCAAAAGCATTAAGCTTAAGGGTACGGCTGTTGCTGTCCCATGTGATATACTGGGTAATACTTGAAGGAAGGTTTTCAAGAAGCTTATCAATCTGCGGACCGTATTCGGCAAGCATCAAATCAGCATAGTCAAGTAAAGCTGTAGCTACCTGTTCATCGGAAAGAATAGCCCACGCCAAATCGTTATATTCGATTGAACCGTCGGCATATGTCTTTTCATTGCTCATAGTATCTGCATAAGCAGTTAAAGCACCGGTAAAGCAGGAAGCTGCCATAAGCACTGCCATAAATAATGCCAGAAGCTTATGTGAAAACTTTTTTGCCTTCGTTTTCATTTTTTACCTCCATTAAATTTAAAATTAATTGGTTAATAAAGTGTTAACATATTGCGTTGGGAGCCTGTCACAATCTCTGACCATCAGGCAATCTGAATTAGACTGAAGGTCGGCAAAGCCAAACCGTTGCACCAAAAACTGCGCAATATGTGCTTTAAACACATTATAATTATTACATAAGGCAACAAAAAAGTCAATAAAGACAAACGACAAATGATATTTTTGTGACAATGTCCAAAAAAGCAAACTTATTTTTGACACCTTGCACAAATTATTAACTAAAAGTTTACAATTTGTTTATAATTTGGCGCCAAAAAGTCATATTTTTTTCGCAAGTAAAGTTGTGATACTTTACACAAAATTTACATTTGTAAAGATGTTTGCCTTTACAAGGTGAACAGAATTTTACTCGACTTTATATGGATTATATTACGTTTTACAGTCATTTTTCTGTCGAATTGTGTTTGTTAGACCTTTTGCGTTATGTTGTCTATTTTACAACTCTCTATCGTCAAAAACCAAGGCTAAAATATGTGAAAATTCACAATAAATTCAAAATATGTTATAAAATTATTGACTTATAAGCTTTTATTTGTTATAAATATATTGTATTTGTTAATACGCGTGTGGATATCCTGCGCCTAAAAAGCAGTTTTTTGTGTAGAAACTGTGAACAAATACTGCTCGGCGCATTATCCAAAATGCGTTACCATACGACAAGTTCGTAAATCATATGTAAAGGAGAGAGAGATTTATATGAGAACGAGCAAAAAAATACTCAGCTTTTTCTTAGCTGTAGTAATGGTCGTGACCACATGCTCGGTTGGATTTACTGCGTTCGCCAAGAGTAATGACAACCCGCTTTGGAAAACGACAAGTGTTGACGCCGATTCGGCATTCGACACACTTAACAAATTGGCAGACCAACTGCCTTCCCTTCTCATGGGCATTGAGGCAATAAGCAAGCCTGTTTATGAAAAGGGTGCTAAAAAGTTAGGTAAGACCGTTGCGGAGCTTACCAACAAAGAAAAAGAGCAAATCGTAAGTGAAACAACACTTCAGGATTTACTCGGCGTATTGCAGCCGACTCTTATCGGCGCACTCGCAAAGACAAGCCAGTCAGACTTTGTAAAAAGTTATATTCAGACAGGTATGGGCAATGCCGATGATTATAACTACTTAAGCGGTTCAACGGGCGCAATTGATTATTTTTCACTTACCGCACTTTGCTTAAAGTACAAAGACAACAAAGACTTATCTAAGGACACAAGAGATCAGCTTGACGAATGGGTATACGGTAAAGAAAGCGAACGTACCGTTTCAGGCTACAATGCCGCAGGTCAAACTATCAAGTTCTCAACAAACAGCCTTTGGTATTTAACTGACCTTTATGCTCAAAAGATTCAGCAAGGTTCAGACAGTGATAAGGTAGAAGCAATTGCTAAGCGTTATAACGAAGCTGTAAAAAGCGGTGCTGTTGAAACAGTTAAGCTTAACGGCGATGCAATCGGCGACACTTATGATACTGCTTCACTTTACCAGTTGAAGAACTTTGATTTCAAGCTCACAGCTGATGAGCAGGCAGTAGTAAACAACTATATGGGCACACTTAACATCAAGTATGCAACATACGGTATCAACGTTAAGCTCAACGATTTGGCTGACGTTATTTACTACGACTTCGGTGTCGGTCAGAGCTTCATCTCAGCAAGCGAATTTATCAGATTGATAAGCGACGGCGGTGCAACATTTAACCAAACAGTTGACAACACATCGCTTTATCAGGTTCCTATGACATTTAATGGCTTCACAGTAAGCGACACCGAAAACAATGTTTATGACACTGTTAAGGAAATCGCAAGAAAAGCTGTTGCCGCTAAATTAGGTGCTGCCGAAGATGCTTCTTTCGAGGCCCTTGCACAAAAAGAGGGTATGACAACAGATTACCAAATCGAGTCATATATCGAATATGTAGTAGGCAACACTATTAAGACCGATTTGTGCAAAAAAGCACTTATGAACGGTAATGTCGACACAACCACTTCTCCGTATTACACTGATATTCTTAAGGGTATGGTTGTACGTTTCGGCAATAACGGAAACGGCGTTGACCTCAACAAGCTTAATTCCGAAATCAATGCTAAGTTACCAAAAGGATATGACGCTAATTGGCAAGAGGGTGACAGTTTCTTCATCAGCGATGATGAGCTTACTCAGTTGCGTGCATTCTTCTCCAGCGTCGGCGGTTTAAACAGCACCACTAAAGTTGTAACAAACTACTTTAAGGACGGCGAAGTTACCTTTAACGATAAATACGGCGACGGAAAGAACAAGACAGTCATTGTTCCTGCTTCACTTAAAGGAAGTTACACTTCAGAGTTCTGGTCTCTTATTGCAGCTAACCAAAAAAATAATTCAACAAATTACAATAATTTATTGAATTCATTTGCAGGCCACTTTGCTAAAAACCGTTCACATATTGACAAAACAAAATACTTGCCTGTTAATTCACTTGTTGATGCTTCACGTTCAGATGCAGGTGTCGGCATTAACGCACTTAAGTCTGACTCTGTAACTAATTCAAATAATTACAGCAAGTCATCAATCAACGAATGGGTTGCTGCTTCTTACGACTACATTGTTACAAAGATTGCATCTGAATACCTCGGCGTTAATACAAACGACTTTGGCACAAATAACACTACTTATACATACAGCTATAAGTATTCTTTCAAATTCCTTCTTGACGTTCAAATCGTACTTGACGATATTGTAAAGAAAAAAACTTCTCAAACTACAGGTATCGTTCTTACCGACGCTCAAAAGGAAATTCTCAACGGTAAAAATGTTGACCTTACAGGTTCGGCAGGTACCGAGATTACAAACCTTATTCTCAACAACACAATCGGCGATATCGTTGACCCAAGTACAGATACCGGTAAAACAGTTGACGCTGTGCTTAAGTCACTTCTTAAGACCAACGTAAATCTTAAGGACGCTCTTTCCGATGTTTGGAAGAATCTTGTAAACGACCCGATTAAGACAATCGTAAACCTTCTTCCTTTACTTACAGTAGTAATTAACGAGCTTCTTGAGCCTATTCTTTTATCTGAAATCGGCAATTCGCAAAGAAATAACCAAGAAGGCTTCCTCTATGGCGTTGTCGGCGACGGTTTGCTTGAAAAAATGAATGCATCATCAGGTTCATACATTGGTATCGGTCAGCTTGCTTGGGACCTCAACGCTATGCTTCCTCAGCTTATGCATTGGCTCCAAAGAGACGGCAAGTTTGAGGAAATCGGCGGTACTTATTGGAACGGCGGCAAGGAAAAGACAGGTTATCTTTCTGATTTCTCATCTAATTATGAAACACCTACCGACTTCTCAGCCGGCGACATTATCGCAACTCCTAACTATGTACTTAAGTATGACAAAGTTGTAGATAACTACGGTAAAGCAATCACATACACAAAGAACAGCGACGGTTCTTATACCTATACTTATAATGGCGTAAGCGGTTCTCTTGCAGATGTACTTGCTAACGTTTCAAGCACTACTAAGTTTAATGTTAAGTACACATATGAAGCAGGCGTACCTAAGATTACAGGTATTTACATTGCCGATAAGGCTCTCAAGTATGCTAAGCTCAGCGACCTTGAGGGTATCCTTAAGAAAGCAATCACAGCTTCAGACGGACAGGTTGGCGCAGGCCTTTATGAATTGATAACAGAAATTGCAGGCCTCTTCACTACTTCAGTTGACACATATGTTAACACTCCTAAGTACAGAGACCAGGTTAAGGGCTATGATGACGGAGGAAAAGTCATCAACTCAGGTCTTAACAACCTTATGGTTGCAATTCCTCAGCTCTTTGACATTATGGAAAACCTTGCAGCTGACAAATACGGCGTAAGCAAGGATGCATGGACATATTGCTACAAGGGCAAGATTGTTACGGATTCAAACGGCGCAGTAAGCAACTCTAAGATGACAGAGTTCAAGGATTTTGCCGCTAATCCAAACCCGACAAAGATTTTTGACTGCTTTGTAGGTGTATTCGTAGAAGATTGGCTTGACGCTATTCTCGGTCTTGTAAACAACGTAATCAGCTCTAAGGGCAGTGAATTTGAAAAGAACCTTCCTATTATCACAGGTCTTCTCAATTCAGTAGGCGGTTTCACCGAAACAAGTGCTCTTACAGACCTTTTCAACAGCATCTTCCAGATTACACGTGACAGCAAGTACAGCTTCACATTTGAACCGCAGTCAAGCGGATTTGTAGGTCTTGACAGAGATAACGCTTACTTCCTTATTACTAATGTAAGCAAGCTTGTTGACGTTGTTAAGGCACTTATCAATTCATTCAAGTCAAACAACAAAAATAACAACAATAATAACAATAACAATAATTCTTCATCACCTGCCACTACACAGGCAGTTGCAACTTCTAACTCTTCAGTTGATATTTCAGCACATAAGAGCAGCGATATGAGCAACGTTGATGACACAATAGCTAAACTTGATAAAACATTGTCATCTCTCCTTACGGATTCAAGCATAAACGGCTATTCAATCAACAAGACAAGTAACATTATTGTCGGCGTAATTTCATTACTTTCAAATTACATTGGTGCAGATGCATCAAACGCAACAATTGATTTACTTAATACCTATTTATATTATCTTAATGGCGAGGATGCACGTACTCCTAATTCAGATGGTAACGTAAATCCTAAGGATATCTACACAAACGAAGGTCTTACAACAGTAGTAGTAAGAACCTATGCTCTCGTCGAAAAACTTGTTGCAGGACTTACAGACAAGTATGCATACTCTTATACATATAATAATGGTACTGCCGACGTAACAGCAAAATACAATCTTATCAGTGAAGCAGTCAACGGACTTATTTCTCCTGACTCATTATCTGTAAGAATTAAGGACACAGGCATTAAGGACGCAAGCAAGAAGCTTTCTAAGCTTGACAGCTGGAGTGACGCAGTTAATGACAACGGCACTCTTAACGTAAGCATTAATTGGGGCATCACAGCAGGCAACAGAGATGAATTTATGACAGGTCTTTCAACCTCACTCAGACTTCTCACCTCTATCCTCGGCGTAGTTCTTATTGACACAGGCATTTATGAAAATGCTCTCTACCCTGTTCTTAATACAATAGCTCAAAAGACAGGCATCACAGTTGATACTCCTACTAAGTTTGCTGATAAGAGCAATCCATACCGTGACGAAGTATTCACAGGTATTGTTAATCCACTCGTTTCACTTCTTGACAAGTTCCTTGAAAAGCCAGCAACAACATTGCTCAATCTTGTGTCGGCTATCGGCGTTGTATTAGACGATACAACAGCTCCTACACTTGCTTCTGTTGTTTCAAGCGCAGTTAAGGCTATTGCAAACGAGCTCAACGGCGCAGCCAACATTCTTAAAATTAAGAGTGACAAGCTTGGTGCCGCATCACCGTCACTTGCAGCACTCCTTGAGGGTGTCGTTACTAAGACATTCGGTGATTTAATCACAGTTAACGACAAGCAAGAGCTTGGACTTAAAGTTAAGGGCTATGCTCTTTCAGGCAACAACATTATTCCTATTATTAATACCCTTCTTGCAAAGACAGGTATTAAACTTAACAACATTAATTGGAACAAGCTTGGCAAGACAACAACTCCTGCTCAAACACTTGTATACGTACTCGATTATGTTGTTGAATTTGTAAAGACAAATAATAACCTTTCCACAATCATCGGTTTGATTATGGGTAACAACAAGGTAAGCTCAGGCGTTAAGAAGCTCATCAAGTATATCGAAACAGGTAAGCTTGACGGTATGGGACTTCTTAAGATTGTAGGCAAGCTTCTCGACTTCACACAGTCACCTACAGAAGTTTATTGGGCTTACAGCAAGTACAAGGGAACTTCATTAAAGTTCAAGTACCCTGACGGTATTTCTTCTTATGATGCCCAATCAGCTATCACCCAGCTTGACAGTGCAGTTGACGCAGTTATGGCTCTTCTCACTAACTTTGGCGTAGTTGACGCATCAAATCTTAAGGGTGTTGTAAGCGGTTTGGTATTTACAAACGCTAACCTCACCTCACTTGCTAAGGCACTTTACGGTGCACTTGACACAAAGACTATTTCACCTTATCTCAACATGGTAGGCATTACTGTTTCACCTAAGGGCGTTGCAGGCTTACTTATGGATAAGAGCTACGGTAAAACTTATTCTTCAGCAGCTAAAACCCTCAATAAGGTTAAGAGCTGGAAGAAAGTTAAAACAATCAACTGGGGCTTCAAGGATGGCTCCGCAAAGGCTGAGCAGGGCTTCGTAAATGCACTCGTTGCAATTCTTCGTCCTCTCAACAGTGTTCTTAACGTATTCCTTAACGAAGGAAAGATTGACCTTAGCAATATCACAATTGCAAAGGCTTCAACATCTCTTGATATTAAGGGAAGCGACGGCAAGGTAACAAGCAAGATTGCTCTTACCTATGAGCTTAAGAACGGTGTTCTTACTCTTACAGCTAAGGATTCAATGAATGCCGACTCTAAGCTTTCAACAATTAAGCTTGACCTTAACGCACTTAATGTCGGCGTAAACGGCATTAACGGCTATGAAGGTGCAATTGTTCCTCTTCTTGATGTTCTTCAGGTAAGCAACAGCAAGATTAAGACATTTGCACAGTATCAGAAGGATTGCAAGAAGGCTAAGGATAACGTACTTCTTGATGTTCTTAATCCTCTTATGAGCTTTGTTGACCAAGTTCTCGACAAGCCTTTTGAAACAATTACATCAGTTCTTCCTAACCTTGCATACTTCATTGATAACAACGGTATCGGCCAGCTTCTTGATAATCTCCTTGCTCCGATTACAAACATTGTTAAAACTGCTAAATCAGAAGGTTTAGACGTTGATAAGATTATTTCAGCGGTTCTTGGCAAAGACCTCGGCAAGTATTTAACAGGCTTGCTTAAGGTTAAGGGCGTTAAGCTTAACATTAAGCTTGCAGACCTTAAGTCTTGCAATATTCAGGACATCGTTGTTCCGCTTATTAACAGCTTACTTAAGAAAACAGGCATTAAGCTTCCTGATTTCAAGTGGTCAACAATCGCTGCTCACGGCAAGGTTGTAACCTCTAAGTCACAGGCTATGAATGCCGAAGGCAAGTTCACTAATAAGGAAGTTATTGCTGACAAGGGCGAGGTACTCGTTGCAGTTCTCCGCTATGTGGCAGACACTCTTATTAAGAACGCTAAATCAATCAAATCACTTGTTTCTTCAATTGACGCTATTAAGAAGAACAGTATGCTCAAGTCAATCATCTCAAGCGTATTTACTACAATCAGCCTTGCTGAAAAAGATGATATCGTTCGTGCAGTATTCTACTTCTTAACAGGCGAACCTACTAATGCATTCTGGGATTACACCGCATATAAGACAGGCTCATTCGACTTCTCATATCCTGACGGCGTAGACGTTGACTTCCTTAAGAATCTTCCTCCTATGCTTGACGGCCTTGTTGGCGGAATAATTAAAGGCGGTCTTAACAACTTAATCGGTGGCCTCCTCTTCAAGGATGACATTGTTAACTCACTTCTCACCGGTCTTTACGGTGCAATTGAAAAGGTTAAGGTTGGCGACGGCTCACTCGTTTCCCTCCTTGCACAAACAGGTATCGACTTCTCAACAAGCAATGTTGCTAAGCTCCTTACAAACGAAGCTTACGGCAAAACTTATGCAGCTAATGCAAGCGTAATCGCTAAGGCAGGTTCTTGGTCAAAGGTTAATACATCAGCTCTTAAGTGGGGCGTTAAGGACAGAGATACATTCTTCCATGCACTCGTTGCAGTTCTTCGTCCTGTATTCGGCGTGCTTGATGTACTTCTCAATGACGCATACCTCGGTCTTTTCGATATCGTAAGAATCCCTGGTTCTAACGGTTATACATCATCAATCGTTCCTCTTATGGAAGCATTCTCAATGTATAACATTAAGACTCAGTATCAGTACAGAGAAGATATGAAGAAGGCTTATGATAATGTTCTTCTTGACATTATCAATCCTATCTGGGATAAGGTTGAGGATATTCTCAATGCTCCTCTCGAAACATTATTTGAAATGCTTCCAAACCTTGCACTCTTCATCGGTAATAACGGACTTTGCCAGATTCTTGACAATCTCCTCACTCCTATCTCTGCACTTATAGACGCTGTCAAGCCTGTAGTTGACCTCAACACTCTCTTACCTGCCCTTCTTAAGGCACTTAAGGTTGACCTTAACTCTCTCCTCGGCAAGATTGGCGTATCAAACTTCAAGCTTGATATCTATGATATTAACGCAACACTTAAGCCGCTCCTCGGTGCTGACGCTATCGTTCCTCTTCTTAATAACATTCTCGGAATGATTAAGATTAAGGGCACACCGCTTGGAATTAAGCTTAACGACATTAATTGGTTACAGCTTGCAAGCCACGGTAAGGTAATTACCGACGCATCACAGGCTGCTACCTACGGCACAAGAATTTACGTTAAGGGTGACTCTTCAGAAACACTTATCGCAGTTCTCAGCTACTTAATCGAAACTGTAAACGCAGGCGACAACTTCAAGAAAATCAGTTCACTTGTAACCGGTCTTGTTGGCGGCAACGAAACAGTTTCAGGTGTTGTAGACCAGGTACTTCCTGTTCTTAAGGGTGATACCGATACGGTTATTGCTTCACTTGTTGATTTACTTCAGACAATGGCATAAACCTAAATCTGCAAACCGAATAAAAAATAAAAACGGGCAACTCTTCGGAGTTGTCCGTTTTGCTTTATATTGACTATTTGTTATTTTTTAGATATAATTTATTTAAAAAGCAACATAAAAACATTAATAAAAAATGAGCGCTATACAAAATCGCACTCGCCACAATC
>ERZ1026776.759-NODE-759-length-20712-cov-7.208646_pt1 | contig 20712 bp, 22 predicted proteins | sample MGYA00380125_ERZ1026776 | MGnify/ENA primary metagenome ERZ1026776 (study PRJEB33269, sample SAMEA4719761) | human gut metagenome | biome: human-associated habitat; feature: organic feature; material: feces | place: Cameroon | collected 2013-10 ...
ATTTGTTAAGGGTTAGATATAAGATCTTTGTATGAAGTTCTGAAGGTACAGAAAAGAAAAGACCGATATGGTCTTTTTTTTATATTTTTATGTGACAGAGGGACACTCTTTGTGACAATAGAAGCGTCCCCGAAGGAGTACCCGAAGGAGTAGCATGGAACAGCAGCATCAAGTACACACAATTGCACCGGTATATAATGAAGAGTCTCGTATTTTAATATTAGGCAGTTTTCCGTCTGTGAAATCAAGAGAAGCAGGTTTTTTCTATGGACATCCACAGAATCGTTTCTGGAAAGTACTTGCACAAGTATTTCAGACAGATGTGCCGGTTACGATTGAGGAGAAAAAAGCATTCTTATTGGAACATAAAATTGCAGTATGGGATGTAATTGGACAATGTGAGATAGCAGGGTCTTCTGATAGTTCCATTCGCAATGTGGTTCCGAATCCAATTCAGAAAATTCTGGATGATACAAAGATAGAACAGATATTTGTGAATGGGAAAAAAGCAGAACAACTATATAGGCGGTATATTTATCCTCATACAAAAAGAAATGCCACTTGTCTCCCTTCTACCAGTCCGGCAAATGCAAGCTGGAATCTGGAGAAGCTGACAGTGGCTTGGAAGAGTATACTAAGATGCGGAGAATGTTTTGATCATAATTTTAATTAACAGAAAGGCTGCGTCAGAGATGGAATCACTCGTCTCGCGCGGCAATTTCTTTTTAGTCTGAATAATCGTGCGGATATCTTTTAATTTCAATGTAAGAAAGTCATCCACGGTTTGGATTCCGGCAGCATCTAATATCTGAAAAACAGCTTCTACGATTTCTTTTCTTTTTTCTCTGGGAATCAGTGCAATCCACTCATGGATTGCCTGATTGGCAAGCAGACTTTGATTGGCAGGGGTGGCTGCGTGAACAAAATGATTTCCGAGAACTTCCCATGACATGGCATCGTGCTGTTTTAATCCTTTATTTCCACTTTTGACAACAATATAGTCCTCTTGATGTTCAAACAACCGACCAACAACAGAAGATTCCGGGACAATTGTCATAATAACAGGTAACATATTTTGATAGGCGCTACTTTCAACAACATCCTTTGAAAATCCAGGTCCATCGTTATTGTATATGACGGTGATTCGATCACGAATAGAAGATTTGCAATACATACCTGCGTAGATTGCAAAGTTGCCTCCTTTCGAGTGGCCGCCTAATCGAATCTTGGAATCAGAACCGGATAATGCATTTAGATAGGCGAGAGCTTTTTCCTGTCCGGGTGTCTGCTTTAGATAGAGCATATTAAAATCTTCGTGCCAGCCGACGAGCGTTGCATCTGTGCCGGAAAAGGCAACATACATGCTGGTATCATCAAGCTGGATGGTGATAGCGGAAAACTGTGATTGTTCCTGTTCATTGATATCATTGACATAGCGGGATAATTTTAAATTTTTAAAGCGGTTGCTTTTTGCTATTTCTTTGAAGACAAAAACGGTATTTTTAGTCATAGAAACATGATTGAGTAATTCTTGTTCGCTATTTTGCTTGAAAAATTTTTGGGCAGCATCAAGCAGACAGATGGGGTGCCCTATGTCAGATGATACGATGCTGTCAAATTCTATATACACTAATTGCGATAAGATCAGATTATCAATCTCATTAAATGGATCCTGCGCGAAAGTTAAATCTCCGCGCCATTTTATATAATCAATGATATTACTCATGAAATTCCCCCTTTATGGTTTCTTTCATAAAATTAATTAGAGTTATTGTACCATATATAAAAGAAAATTATAGAGATGAATATAAATTTATTAGAATTTACAATTTTTTTTTGCGAGGGAGTTTTTTTGTACACATAAAAAGGTAAGATAGGTACAAGAAAACGAAAATAATAAGATTCGATTGAAAGAAAGGACGTACATGAAGATGAGAAAATATGTAAATAGTAACAAATTTATCGAAGGAATCTATGTGTGCAGTGCGGTGATGGGGGGAATGATTGTTATCTCTATGCCGTTATTTGGAGCGATGCTCTTAATTATTGCATTTTTAGCAGGACGTCTTGTGAAACAGACAAATATGGAGGACGAACATGTAGGTGCACCTGTTGTAAATAAGGTGACTGCCTGTAAGATACATGCAAACACCAAGAAGGAAACAATGGTAAAAAATAAAGAAGCAGTATCTTGTAATAGCAAACATGTAAACATAGCAGCATAAGAAATAGACTGTCGAAAGTATGCGGATTTTGAAAATCGCTTTGGATGCACAGGTCTGTGAGATTCAGTTTAGACGGTTATCTTCGTTTAGACGGATTCAATTTCGGGCAGAATAAAGAACAGAAGGCTGGAAAGAAGATTGATTTTTAATGGAAAATTGGCTATGATAGAAGCAGACGTGCCAGTATTGGCAACATAATGAATACAGATAAGGAGAACTTGTTTATGGGTAATTATGTAATTAGCTGTTGTTCAACCGCCGATCTTTCAAAGGAACATTTTGATGCAATTGATGTAAAATATATATGCTTCCATTTTGAGTTAGATGGGAAGCAATATGAAGATAATCTTGGTGTCAGCATTCCGTTTGATGAGTTCTATTCACGCATGGCAAATGGTGCGGATACGAAAACATCGCAGGTGAATGCAGAGGAGTTTGAAGAGTATTTCCGATCTTTTCTGGAGCAGGGACTTGATATTTTGCATGTGAGTCTTTCTTCCGGAATCAGTGGTGTTATCAATTCAGCTAATATTGCAAAAGAGACATTGCAGGAGGAGTTCCCGGATCGTAAGATCTATGTTGTGGATTCTCTGGCCGCATCATCGGGCTATGGTCTGTTGATGGACAAGCTTTCAGAACTCCGGGCGCAGGGGAAGACGATTGATGAAGTACGCGATTTTGTGGAAGAGCATAAATTGAATTTGAATCATTGGTTCTTCACATCGGATCTGACGTTTTTTATTAAAGGGGGCCGTGTGACAAAGACGGCTGGATTTATAGGATCTGTGCTCAACATCTGCCCACTTTTGAATGTGGATTATGAGGGAAAACTGATTCCAAGATATAAGATTCGTACAAAGAAGAAGGTTATTCAGGCAATCGTGGACCGGATGGTGGAATGCGCCGAGGATGGACTTGATTATTCGGGTAAATGTTATATTTCGCAGTCGGCCTGTTATGAGGATGCACGTGCGGTTGCAGATCTGATAGAAGCGAAATTCCCGAAGTTAAATGGAAAGGTTGAGATCAATCATATTGGAACGACGATCGGAAGTCATACAGGACCGGGAACTGTTGCATTGTTCTTCTGGGGCAAGAAACGGGTAGATTAATATGGAAGAACAGGTATACAAGATAATTCGAATTGACGAGGAAGATTTTGGCTGTGAAGGCAGACCGGAAGGACAGGAACCGATGGTACGGGTGGTACTGGAAGCGGAAACAGGGGAGACAACGATCGTGATGATGGAAGACTCTTTGATGTATGCGAGGAAGCTTGATGTTGGAGAATCGGCACTTGTCGGAGCAGATGGTCTTTTGTATGCACCTGGTGCAGTTGCGGCTTTTGGGGAAGTCCTGCAGGCATCTGTTGATTTTGAGAAGCAGGCTGCTTGGATGGAGAATTACTGGGATGCCCTAGAGGAACTGGAGGATATAGAATAACTGACCGGCTGCCGAAACAACCAGAAAAGGATTGTTCCGGTATGGCAGCTGCCCCTGACCGGAAAGAAGCTGCACGGTTAGGATTACAATATAAGAAAGATTAAACCAGGCGTTCAATGACAAACGTAGTGCGGTCCGATATACTAGACAACGTAGAAACGAGGCAGGTATTAGAGAAACGGAGCGTGGTACGGATGACAGATGAAAGAAAAGTTTTTGAAACACCGAACGAGTTGAAGTACGATGATATGAAATATGGATTTCCCAAAGGCGCGGTTATTCTGTATGAATATCCGGGAAATAGACCCGGATATGCGAATATCTATGCGGTTTTGGATAGAGAAGAAACGAAGGAAAACATCGATGCCTATTTGAAGATTGTGCATAAACGGTTTCGCAGCATTGTCATGGAGAATCTTCAGGTCATGAAGCTGAATGAGGTGACACCGACACGGCTTCGGATGAAGGCGCCTACTTTTTGGAAGGGAAATCTAACGGATTTCTGGTTGGATAAAGATGGCGTGATTCGGGAGCAGTGTGAGAGAGTGCAGCGTGTAATGCAGATTCCGCAGAATCTTATTTACTTATTCTATATTTTGAATGAGAAAACAAAAGAGGTTTCTTATCTGGGATATTCCACGCAGAAATCTGACACAGATATCATCAATTCGGATATCAAAGGCACGCGTCTTGCATGTACATATGGGCAGTTTTTAAAGATGCGTGTGTCAAGACTGAAACGTACTGAAGAAAAAAAGTATCCTTGGGATGAGGTGAAATCGGGAGAGACGAAGTATCCATGGGATAAAGCAGAAGCAAAAGAGACAGAACCATCAGAGAATGAGTTGAAGCCTGATTTGTTCGATGAATATGACCTGTACGATGACGAACCGGACGAGGAGATGGAACTTGAAACATCAGAGATATCAGCAAATGGGTGGACCATGATGCGGAAAAGTGTGAAGACTTTTCTGGAGAAAACACCTTTTTCGGAGATGCTTTCGTATGTGGAGGCACGTGTCAAAGGACAGCCGGAGCTGTCGAAGGTTTTGGCAGGCGTGTATTATTATATGCAGTGCATCGCAGAGAGACGGCCATTTCACAGTAACATTCTTCTTGCCGCACCTTCCGGTTGTGGGAAGACAGAGACTTATCGGGCGTTACGTGATTTCTTTGAAGAGAAGATTCCCGGATTGCCAGTGGTACAGTGTGATATGACATCTATCACAGAAGAGGGATTCAAAGGACCGGATACGGTGGATATCGTCAAGCCATTGTTCAATGTGAAAGAACCGGATGGAATCGGAATCGTCTTCATGGATGAGTTTGATAAGAAATTGTCTCCTTCTTTTACAAGTGGAGGAAACAATGTGAACTCGGCTGTGCAGGCGCAGATTTTGACATTGATCGAGGGACGCAAGGTCGAAAATCAGGGCCATGTGATTGACACGAACAACACGTTGTTTATCGGACTTGGATCTTTTAATGCATGCAGAGCAAAACGCGAGACAAAGCACGGTGGTCTTGGATTTGGAGCGACAGCAAAAGTCGAACAGGCAGATCACTATCATCCGATCAGCCGACAGGAGATGATTGATCTGGGAGCGTCTTACGAGCTGCTTGGCCGGTTTCAGGTCATTGCGAATTATTACCGTCTGCCAAGAAAGATGGTGAATGAGATCATCGATGAGCATGTGGATAAAATCTCAGGATCAATCGGATATTCAATCCAGATCACAGAAGCATTTCGGGAGCAGCTTTTGAAGGAGGCAAACGGAAAGTACGGATGTCGTATGCTGGAGAATATGCTGGTTGACAGCACGATGCAGATTCTGGCAGAACTGTATATGAAGAATGTCAGCAAAAAAACAAATATCATTGTGCTGGATACGGATGGACAGGCACGAATCAAAAAGAAAAACACGCGGGCGAAGGATGTTGCGGAAAAAAGAATAGACAGAATTGCATAGGAGCAGATGCTCAGAAATAAAAATACACTTTTAGATGTTATAAATAACATTTAGAGGTGTATTTTTTGCTTGTAAAATACTGACAAATTCCCAATCTATATATTGTAAAATTGGTAAAAATGTGGTTTCATAGAATATATATGCGCTCTGATTATAGACGAGCGTTTCAATTATCTGTGACGGATGATTGAAGAGGGGCAATAATAAAAATAAACGAATGCGGAGAGGACATTTTCATATGCCAGTTTTTGATTTTTCAAGTTCATCGAGTTCATCAAAGGAACAGGCGAAACCTGTTTGTACATACACATCTTTTCTTTCGGATGCAAAAGAAAAAACACCAGAGGAACCAATATTAGTTTTAGATAATACAAGTCGGAAGTGGTCGCATCATGCCACAGGTATGTTTGCAAATCAGAGCAAACGTACAGCGTTCGAATTTAAGGATACGGATGGAACATGGTCATCAGATATTCTGCGTGTAGATGCGCGCTTTATCAGCCTGATTAAATGGCTGGGGGATAACCGGATACCAATCCGCCTGTCAGGACAGAATCTGGACGACGGCTATGCGGTTTATAAAATCCGTGAAACTGCGTATGGCGGGGCAGCCAAGCTTTCAGCAGAAGATGGATTCTTACAGTTTATGATCGAGCGTCTGCTTGCCAGTGATGCTGCAGAGGAAGTTGAAGAAGACGAGGATGCAGAGGAAACCGGAGATGAGATGAAGCTGACAAGCCTGCAGAGTATTTCAGATTTTATGATGTGTGCAGGAAAGACGATGCCGGATAATATTCGTCTCTGGGCACGACGGAATCTTGCTGTGGCACGGTCAAGCGAGGTGTCTCAGGAGGAGCGGCGACATGCACAGCGCGCGCTTTCTATTATGTTAAATGTACAGTGGAAGAGCAATTATTTCGAAGCAATCGATCCGGTATGGGCGCGGAAAATATTGGATGAAGAATTGTATGGGCTTGAGCGTGTGAAGCAGAGAATTATGGAGACGATTATCCAGATTAACCGTACACATACATTACCGGCGTATGGATTACTCCTGGTTGGACCTGCAGGTACGGGTAAATCGCAGATTGCATATGCAGTTGCACGTATTTTGAAACTGCCATGGACAACTCTGGATATGAGTTCCATCAAAGATCCAGAACAGCTAACTGGAAGTTCACGTATTTATGCAAATGCAAAACCGGGAATTATCATGGAGGCATTCTCGAATGCGGGGGAGTCAAATCTGGTATTTATTATCAACGAGTTGGATAAGGCAGCATCTGGAAAGGGAAATGGAAATCCGGCAGATGTGCTGCTTACGCTTTTAGATAACCTGGGATTTACGGATAACTATATGGAGTGTATGGTACCGACGACAGGTGTCTATCCGATTGCGACAGCGAATAACAAAGAAGATATCAGTGCGCCTATTATGTCGAGATTTGCTGTGATAGATATTCCGGATTATACATTTGAAGAGAAGAAAATCATATTCACAAAGTTTGCGATGCCGAAAGTATTGAAACGGATTGGATTACGTGATGACGAGTGTGTGGTAACGGATGAAGGACTTGATGCAGTTATTCGTCAGTTTGAGAATACAACAGGTATTCGTGATATTGAGCAGGCGGCAGAACATCTGGCTGCAAATGCGTTATATCAGATTGAGGTGGAGCATGCAGAACATGTGACTTTTGATGTGGAGAGTGTGGAGACATTGTTCTCTTGATGGAGATAGAGAGGAAGAAAAATGGGTGAAGAGTTACGTTTTAGTGAAAAATACAAAAATTTTTTTGAAGTATTGCATCGAAGTGTAGGGAAGCTGGAACAGTGCGAGAAGAATGTAGCACAGGCACTTGCAATTATAGCGGAGGATTTTCAGCTTGGAAAAGTAAAGTACGAACTGGATGCACCGGCATCCAGGATTCGCCCACGGGGACAGCATATTGTAGGAACATTATTTGACAGCAAAAAAGATGCGTATGGAAGGCAGCAGTACCATGTATTTACGCTGCCAGACGGTGGAACGTTTACGATTACAGTTTATCCGAGGGTAGACGTAACATACACGAAGGAAGAGCTTGAGACACAGAAACTGGTGTATGAAGAAATCTATCTTCAGTTCAGCCATGTAATGATGCAGGGATTACTGCAGGGTGTCCTGCAGACCGATATGATGACCGGTGTTGCCAATCAGGCAGCATTTATGCAGTTTATCGGCAAGCAGCTTGCACAGGGTCAGATTCAGAATTATACGGTGCTATTTTTCAATGTGCATAATTTTAAATATGTAAATAAGATTTTTCCTTATTCCGAAGGTGATGTTATTTTACGGAATTATGCAGGTATGATAGATAAACTGATACTTGACGATGAAATTGTTGCCCGGCTTGGCGGAGATAATTTCGTTGCTCTGGTAAAGAATAACAGACAGGGAATTATTCTGACGAAGTTGCAGAATATTCGCCTGTATCACAAGACTGAGCAGAAGGAAAAGGAATTTATATTTGGGGCTACGATTGGATATAGCGAGCTGTATGATATTCAGACTCCGCGGGATGTCATGGCGCGCGCAAGCATTGCTTATCAGGCGGCAAGACAGCACGGCAGCGGAAGTGTGGCAAAATATTCGCAGGAAATAAAAAATAAACTGATGGAGACACAAAGCATTATCTCAGGATTTATACCGGCACTGGAAGCACATGAGTTTATCGTATATTATCAGCCAAAGGTTGATGTGAATACACATAAGATTTGTGGCGCAGAGGCGTTGGTACGCTGGCTGCATGAAGGACAGCTCATCCCACCAATGCGGTTTATTCCACAGCTTGAGCGGGAAGGCAGTGTGTGCAAGCTGGATTATTATGTGCTTGAGGAGACTTGTCGGTTTATTCGGAAAAGATTGGATGAAGGGAGAATAGTTCCTTGTATCTCTGTGAATTTTTCCAGAAAACATCTGGAGGAAGATTATCTTGTAAGAAAGATTGTAAATATAATTGATAAGTATGATATTGATCATCGCTATATTGAGATTGAACTGACGGAGAGTGAGGATTTCCAGAATTATGAGATTATGTCTGAAATCGTAAACGGACTTCGACGGGAGGGAATCTCCACATCCATCGATGATTTTGGAACTGGATATTCGTCACTGAATATGATTAAGAAGGTTGATTTGAATGTAATCAAGATAGACAAGTCCTTTATTCCGCTTGAGACAGAGTATCCGGGAAAAGAGACGGATATGACGATGTTTGTAAGTATTGTGAATCTTGTACGAAAGCTGGGAAAGAAGACAATTGCAGAAGGAGTAGAGACAAAGGAACAATTACAGTATCTAAAAGAGGTTGGCTGTGACATTGTGCAGGGATATGTATTTGATAAACCAATGCCCGAGGAGGAGTTTGCAGTGCGTCTGGAACAGGGATATAAGGATGGGGAGTAATGTATGAGTAGTGAAGAAAAAAGATATGCATTGTTGATTGATTCAGATAATGTATCAGCAAAATATATTGATACGATTTTTGACGAACTGGCGGATCGCGGTATGGTTACGGTTCGAAGAATCTATGGAGACTGGGCACGGAGTGTCAACGGATGGAATCGCGCAACTCTGCTTCGAAATTCGATTGTTCCAATTCAACAATTTGCATATACGCAGGGAAAAAATGCTACAGATTCGGCAATGATCATTGATGCAATGGATTTGTTATATACCGGTAATCTGGATGGATTCTGTCTTGTTTCAAGTGACAGTGATTTCACAAGACTGGCGGAGCGTTTGCGTGAGGCCGGTAAAGAAGTGGTCGGCATGGGTGAAAATAAAACACCGGAAGCTTTTGTAAAAGCATGCACAAGCTTCAAGATGTTGGATGCGCTTATCCGTGAAGATATTTCGCAGACGACGGATGATAAGAATGTAGTAAAAATACCGGTGGAAAAGATGGAAAGCAGTTCCAATATTACGAGTATTAAGGCGATTCAGAAAGTAATCTATGATATTATTGATGGCAATGCAGATAGCAACAAATTAACGCATGTCGGGGAGATCGGAAGCAAATTACAGGCGCGCTTCTCGGATTTTGATGTGCGGAATTATGGATATTCGAAATTGACTACATTTATCAATGAAGCATTTGAAAATTTTGAGGTAATCACTCAAAATCGTCAGAGCTATGTGAAGATTATTGATGATGTGGTGCCGAAAAGGGATATTGAGGAGCAGATTATTCAGATCTTAAAGAAGAATCCACAGAGAAACAGTAATATGGGACTATTAAACAGCACATTAAAAAATGAGAATCGGAATTTTAGTATCAAGAAGTATGGCTATAGTAAATTTTCCAGCTTCTTGAAAAGCTTTGGCTGCTTCAAAATCGAGGGAGATAAAGTATCATTGCAGTAGTGAGCTGCACGGAATGTGAAGAATGCATTGCAAATGAAAAACAGGAATACACATAAGGAGAAGAAATATGGGTAAATCCGGAATGAACGAAATCGGCGAGGATGCGATGGAAGAGAAAGATAAGAGGCATAAAGGGCGTAGAGATAAAGGAGATAAGCGTACTGCTCGCGATGTGGTGAAACTCGTTAAGTGGGTCATCATGCTGGCAGTTGTTGTGATAGTTGTCATCGTGGGATATAAACTGGCATGTCAGTTAGGGTGGTTTGGATTGAAACCAAAGGTAGAGACGACAATCCTTACGAGCAGTCAGCTAGAAGAAGTATTGCAGATTGAAGATTTGTCCGTTTGCGCGATTACATATAATGGCGTGGCGGAGGTACCACAGGAAAATCATCCGACGAAGGTTGCGTACTATGTTTCCTATGAAGCAGAGGTGAAGGCAAGCATCAATATGGCAGATATTGATGTTCAGATCGATGATAATGTCGGCGAAGGGCAGGCGAAGAAGGTTATTGTGACGCTGCCACAGCTACAGGTCAAGCAGATCAATGTAGATATGGCTTCACTTGACTACATGTTTGTCAAAAAGAGCGCGAACACCGCGGATGTATCTGAGGAAGCGTATGCGGCATGTATCGCAGATGCGGGTTCAGAATGCCGGGGAAATGATGTGTTCCTGCAGATGGCGAAAGAAAATTGTGAGAACACAGTCCGGGCGCTGCTTATGCCGATTATCGAGAATCAGGATGAACCGTATAATCTGGTGATTCAGTAGGAGACGAAGGAGGAGAAAAATATGAAGAAATTGAAAAAGTTCGTAGTCCTTTGTCTTGCAGTTACCATGCTTTTAACTGCGTGTGGAAAAAAAGGTGAAGACGTAACGAAAGAATTGAGCATTACACAGATGCAGACGATCTGCGAGCTGGCAACGCTTAAATGCTATTATCATAATGTCGCAAAGCTGACGAAGGAAAAGGAAGTTTTGTGGTGGGACACATCGGCTGAGCTTTGGATCGAGTATTCCGGTATCGTAAAGCTGGGTGTGGATATCGCAAATCTGGATATGCAGGTGGATGGAAACCAGGTGACGATCAGGATGCCGAAAGCAGAGGTACTTAGCTGTCAGGTGGATCAGACGTCATTAAATGAAGATTCCTATTATACAACCCGCGAAGGACTTGGCGCAGAGAAAATCAATGCGGACGATCAGACAGAAGCAATCAAGACTGCACAGGAAAATATGCTGGAGAATGTTCAGTCGGATGAATCCTTGTTGAAACAGGCGCAGCAGCGGGCACAGGAATTGCTAGAACAGTATGTGAAGAATGTGGGCGATGCAATGGGAAAAACGTATGAAGTGAGTTTTGTGATTGCGGAGAATGCGGGGACAGGTACGGTCAGTACGGAAGAGGTACAAGAGTAGAGAAAACAGATGGACAAGGGGAAAATAGAGATGACTATAGATACTGGTATGCAGAAAGCCAGAAGGAAACTTGCCAGATCTGTGGAATCACTTTTAAAAAGAGGTAATATTCTGTATGCCCGTTGTGTGTTACAAAAACAGAGAATATGGAGCATATTTTCTTTCTGGGCATGGAAATGCTTGGACAGTATCAGGACGGAGAATGCCGTTTGTATTTTGTCACGGAGGAGAAACTCCCGCGTGTGAATAGTTTATTGTACAAAACAGACGATGGAATTATGATGAATGAACGATATGCGGCATCAGATGTGAAGATATATTTATGCAAGCCGGATACGTTGGGCGAAGATCTTCTGGAGGAATATTTGTGGACAAATAAAAAGAATACATGAAAAAGAGCCGTTGCAATTGCAGCGGCTCAAGTTCTTTTAGGGGAGGGAGTTTCGGTTTATGTTAATCCTCGTCCTCGACATCTCTACGCAGGTAAATCAGTTTTCGGAATGCCGGTACAATCTGTGCGGCAACAACAGCCTTTACAAGATCAAGTGCAATAAAAGGAAGAAAGCCGGCTACAAAAGCAGCCTTGATACTGCAACCTGATGCAATCATAATCCAGAGAGAACCAACTGCGTCAACGAGAACAGCGGATAACATAGCAACGATAGTATAACGAATACGATTGTACTTCTTTCCACGGAAGATCGGAATCAAAATGGCAATGAAGATAAAGGCGAAAGAAAAACCGCCGTATGTGCCAAATAGATATCCCGGACCTGCCTGTCCACCGACGAAAACAGGAACACCGACCAATCCGAGCAACATCCAGATCAGACCGATAAAGAACGATTCCGCAAGTGGAAATACAAGTGCAATCAGAGTGATTACAAAATTTAAAAGTGTGATGTGTGTTCCGTTTGGCAGCGGGATGCTGATATAGGCAGATACACACAGGATGGCTGCGAAAAGTGCCATCATGACAATTGAGTAGGTTGAAAATTTGCTTTTTGCTTTTGTGTCCATTTCTTTTTCTCCATAGTTTCTGTTATAATAGCCATGCTATTATTGTATTTATACATGGCTATGAAAAACATCCTTGCATTCTGGATTGTTGTGTTTCCCTGGTAAGTACATGAATGAACGCATGGGGTTTTCCATAGCAGGTACATGATGTAGAATAGCAGATGAATACGAGAATGTCAACCAAAACAAAATGGAAAAGTTGACATTGTAAACTTTGGGAAATATAATAAGAAACATTGAGTGAGAAAATGAGATGTTTCGATATATTTAATGATAAAGAAAGATATCAGGAAAAAATGAGAATGAAGAACAAATTTGAAAAAATTTTTGAACAATTGGCGGATTTTCATACGCTTGCCGGATATGATGGCTGGATGATCGGGGCATGTGTGTATGAACAGCGGGAAGCAGAAAATCAAGACTGCAATCCCGAAATCGTGAAGAAAAATGCAAGCTTTGCGGTTATGCGGAATCAATTGGAGCTGGAAGGGATGCACTATCAACTGGAATTGCATGTGGTGAAGCCGGAAGTGCAGGGGGCAGATATAAGCAGACAAGTTGTGATTGAAGAAAATGCGGGCATAAAAGAGAAAACGGAAATGCAGGGAGCAAATATAAGCAGACAGGTTGTGATTGAAGAAAATATGGGCATGAATATAGAGAAATCGAAACCGGAAGAACCGCAGATGGATATACACAGTTTGGGCAAAACGGAAGAAAACACAGACACAGGCGTGGGAAAATCGATTTCATTTACGCATTCCGATATCCTTCGGTTTGTGGATGCAGTAGGCGATACAAATTCAATTCACCGGTCGGTGCATGCAGTTGTGCCGGGACTATTGATGGTGGAGTGGATGCTTGACATGTGGATGAAAAAACAGATAGAAACAAAGACAGATATAGAGAGGCAGGCGGGAATGCCGGATAGCAAAACATTTATTTGCAGATTCCGTTTTGAAAAACCGGTATATGTTGATGAGAGACTGCACGTGGAGGCAAGAAACACGCGGGGGAAGCAGGTCTATGAATGTAAACGAGAGGATAAGGAAATCGTATGGAACATGCGTATATTATAGACGGACGCCGCAGTTATATCGGTGTCGAAAATGGAATGTATAAACATCTGCCAGTCGAGGTGCTTGCGGCGGAGGTACTCTGTGCGCTTGTGCCGGAAGACGTACAACAGTCGGTCGATGAAGTGATCGTCGGAAATGGTGTCGGAGCCAGTGGAAATGTTGGCAGACTGGCAACGCTTACAGCACATTTTCCGAAAGAAGTTCCTGCATATACGGTGGATATGCAGTGCGGATCGGGATTGGAAGCACTGACAATTGCCGCAGCGAAGATAAAAAGCGGACAGGCAGATTTGATCGTGACCGGTGGCGTGGATAGTTCATCGACTGCACCACGCCGGGCGTACAATCGGAATCATCCGGACTATGAACGCTATGGAGGCGCGGAGTCTTTTTATTCCGTCGCAAAATTTGCACCGGGAGAGCATGATCCGTATGCGATGATCCGTGGAGCAGAAAACGTGGCAGTGGATGCGCAGATGACCAGACAGGAATTAAATAAATGGGTATTGCGTTCGCATTCTCTCGCTAAACAGACAAGAGAAGCCGGCGTGCTCAAACCATATCTGGTTGGCGTGCAGGGGGCTGTTGCGGATGCCGGTATCCGGGATCGCATGAATGAACGGTTCTTAGACAAATTACCGCCGCTTCTGCCGGGCGGAGCGATACTGACAGCCGGAAATACATGTTTGATGCATGATGGTGCGGCATTTTTGCTGGTGGCATCAAAGCAGTATGTAAAGGAACATAATCTGACACCGCTTGCGGAAATCATCGATTCTGTAACGGTTGGCGGGAATCCGGACAAAAGCCCGGAGACAGCAATATTTGCGATTCAGAAATTACTTGCCAAGACAGGATACACGGCAGAGGATATCGCAGTATTTGAGTGTAATGAGGCGTTTGCAGTGATTGATGAGCTTTTTGCACGTGCCTATCCGGAAGCAGTAGACCGTTACAATCGATATGGTGGGGCACTCGCATATGGACATCCATATGGCGCCTCAGGCGGTATTATCACGATACATGCATGCCGGGCGTTGCAGGAGACACCGGGTTATGCGGTATGCAGCATTGCGGCAGCGGGAGGCGTCGGACATGCGCTGTTGCTACGGTCGGGTGTAAATCACCAGAAATAGTCTGGATGCAGGTCGTGCATCGGACAGGATGAAAAGTGCGAATGAAAAAGGAAATGTGATATGCAGTATATTGATTATCTGACAAAACAACCATCGGACAAAGACGCAATTATCATCAACGGTGATTGCTATACATATGGAAAGCTCTATGCGCTTGTGAAGGATGCACGGGAGCATCTGCCATGGATCACAGAAAAACATCTGTACCCGATCCGGGAGACCGGAATCCTGAAACAGCTGATCTTATTTCTGGCGTGTGCGGGAACGAATCAGGTACCGGTCATCGTGCCGGTGGACAGCAAACTCGAAGTGACAGATCCACTGTTTGATACACCTGTGCCGGAGCGCGCGGTGATGGCAGTGATGACATCCGGAACAACCGGGATTCCGAAGATTTTGTTCCGGAGCTTTGAAAGTTGGGCGGATTTCTTCCCGGTTCAGAATGAAGTGTTTGGCGTGGATGCGGACAGCCGACTGTTCGTGCAGGGAAGCCTTGCATTTACCGGAAATCTGAACCTGTATATGGCACAGCTTGCGGCGGGTGGCACGTTGATTGCGGAGGATGTATTTCTGCCGGGTAAATGGGAACAGGTGATGGCACGCGAAAGGGCAAATGGCATTTACCTGATTCCGTCCAAGTTACTTATGCTGCCTCGTGTATTCAAGGGTGTAAATCCGAATATCCGCACGATCATTTCGGGGTCGCAGAGCCTTGGAAGAAATGATGCGGAAGTGTTGAAGAAGATATTTCCGAATACGGAGATTACATTATATTATGGTGCAAGCGAGCTGAATTATATCACTTATGTGAAGTCGGCGGACATGACGGAAGAACGGAACCTGATCGGCAAGCCATTTCCGGGTGTGAGGGTGTTCATACAGGATGATGAAATGTACGTAGACAACGCATTTCATGTGGAGAATATTACGGTACCGTATTCGCTTAAAGACAGCGGGCGGATGGATGCGCAGGGAAACTTTTATTTCCTTGGACGGACGGATGATATCGTCGGTGTGCGCGGGCGCAAGGTGTCAATGATGAAGATAGAAAATGCATTGGAAGAAGTCGTAGGCATCACAGAGGCGGCGGTCGTTCTGCTTCCGAAGGAGAAGGAGAAAGATATGCCGGCGGAGGTCGTGAGTGCATTTGTGACAGTGGAAGGTATGGATGTGCCGGAGAATCTGCGGCAGCAATTGAAGACACGGCTTGCAGATTTTGAAATTCCAAAGCGCGTGATTGTCTTGGAGGCGTTGCCGAAGAACACAAGCGGGAAAGTCGATAAGGCGCGGCTTAGACAGTGGTGGCTGGATTCGGAGACTTTTTGAAGAATGTGGTAGATTGCTCCAAGTCGGAAAAAAGAGAGCAAGCTTAAGTAGGAGCAAATCAGGGAGAATGTGGTGGATTGCTCCAAGTCAGAAAAAAGAGAGCAAGCTTAAGTAGGAGCAAATCAGGGAGAATGTGGTGGATTGCTCCAAGTCAGAAAAAAGAGAGCAAGCTTAAGTTGGAGCAAAACAGGGAGAATGTAGTGGATTGCTCCAAGTCAGAAAAAAGAGAGCAAGCTTAAGTTGGAGAAAAACAGGAAGAATAAGGGAGATTGCTCCAAGTCGAGAAAAAGCGAGTGAATTATAGTAAGAGTAAAACAGCAAAAAATGGAGGACCGGACGGTGATACGGGCAGAACAGGTAAGATTTCAATATAAAAAGCGCGATGTAGATGGAAACGTAATTGCAACGGAGGAAATCTTAAAAGGTATAGATCTTACAATTAAAAAAGGTGAATTCATCGCGTTGCTTGGCAGAAATGGTTCTGGCAAGACGACCTTCTCGAAGCAGTTAAATGCAATCTTACGACCATCGGAAGGCACGGTGACGGTAGATGAGATGGGAACCAAGGATGCGGATAAGCTGTATGAGATCCGTCAGCGCGTCGGCATGGTGTTCCAGAATCCGGACAATCAGATGGTGGCGGCAAGTGTGGAAGAAGAGGTAGCGTTTGGACCGGAGAACCTTAGGATGGAGTCGGAGACGATTGTATCGCGTGTGAAGCAGGCACTCGAACAGGTGCGGATGTGGAAGCGAAGAAAGACGGCACCGAATCATCTGTCAGGTGGACAGAAGCAGCGAATCGCGATTGCGGGAATTCTTGCGATGCACCCGGATTATATCGTCTTAGACGAGCCGACGGCGATGCTTGATCCGAAAGGACGAAAAGAAGTGATGGAATCGTTACAGCGACTGAACCGGGAACAGGAAATGACTGTGATTCTAATTACCCATGATATGGAAGAGACGGTACTTGCAAGCCGGGTGGTTCTGCTTGCGGACGGACAGGTGCGATTTGATGGAACACCAGAGGAATTCTTCGGAAGGGATGCGCTGCTTGTAGAGATGGGCATGGAGGCACCGCTTTCTTATCGTGTGCGGAAATTAGTAGAGTGTAAGGAATGTGAAAACACAGAAGAAACAAACATCACAGAATCAGGCGAAAATGTTTATTGGCAGGTAGATGATGCATGTCTAGAAGATGAGTCAAGAAGCGGATGTGTAGAAGTGGGGGATTTTGAAGGAAAGAAAAATTGTCATATTTTGAAAAACACAGGAAAAAAGACAGATCATCTGACTGATGTATCAAAAGACCAAGCTCTCCTCTCCCTGCAACATGTAAGCTATATTTACAGTCCGGGAACCGCGTACGAGAAGGTTGCTTTAGACGACGTGAGTCTGTCGCTTGGCAAGGGGGAGATTGTCGGGCTTGCCGGACATACCGGTTCCGGTAAATCCACCTTGATCCAGCTTCTGAACGGACTTTTGAAACCGACCAGCGGAACGGTTACATTTGAAGGTAAGGATATTCATGCAAAGGGATATTCCGGAAATTATCTGCGAAGCCGGGTTGGCATGGTATTCCAATATCCGGAACATCAGATGATCTGCGATACCGTGTGTGAGGATGTCGCATTTGGACCAGGTAAGCAGGGCTTGACCGAGGAAGCATGCAAGGTGCGTGTAGAGGATGCGCTTCGGTTTGTTGATCTGCCGGAGAAATATTATCAAGCATCGCCGTTGCAGCTATCAGGCGGACAGAAGCGGCGTGTGGCAATTGCAGGTGTGCTTGCGATGCAGCCGGAATATATCATATTGGACGAGCCGGCAGCAGGACTGGACGCAGAGGGAAAACGTGAAATATTCGACCGGATCCGGCGGATGAGCCGGGAGCAGGGAATCGGCGTTTTGCTTGTCTCACACAGTATGGAGGACCTGGCGGAATACGCAGACCGGATCATTGTGTTGGACGATGGAAAGAAGATATTGGATGACCGACCGGCGCAGGTATTTGCCAAGCGGGAGATGCTTGCAGACTGTGGACTGGATGTACCGGAAACCGTGAAGCTGGCGGACAAATTGCGCGCAAGTGGGTATCAAATTCCGCAGGATGTGATTCAAGAGAAGAAGCTGCTTGATTGTCTTGGTGATTGTGTGAATGGTGTTGCGGGAAAAGATCGTGCAGATGCCGAGAACAGATTGGATGAAAGGAAGCAAGGAGACAATTTATGATTCGAGACATTACAATTGGACAATATTATCCTTCGGATTCTCCGGTTCATCATCTGGATCCGCGTGTCAAGTTATTCGCAACGCTGCTCTATATCATCGGGCTGTTTCTTAGCAAAAGCCTGATCGTATTTGCGGTGGCAGGCGTAGTATTGATTGCATGTATCGTGATATCCAAGGTGCCGTTTCGGTATATGATCAAGGGGTTAAAGCCGGTGTGGATATTGCTGGTGTTTATCTGTATCGTAAATGTGTTCTTCGGAAAAGGGGATGTGCTGTATTTCCAATGGAAGTTTATTCACATCTACCGGGAAGGAATTATGCAGGCAGTTGTCCGTGTCGTGCGGTTGATGGAGCTGATTTTAGGTTCGTCGCTTATGACATATACAACAACGCCGACCGAGCTGACGGACGGCTTGGAGAAAACATTTCATCCGCTTACGAAGATTCATGTACCGGTGCATGAGATTGCGCTCATGATGTCGATTACGCTTCGATTCATTCCGATTCTGATCGAAGAGTTAGACCGGATTATGAAGGCACAGACGGCGCGTGGCGTGGATTTCGAGGCAGGAAATGTGTTCCAGAAGCTGAAACGTACCGGACGGATTTTGATGCCGCTTTTTGCATCCGCAGTTGGACGGGCAGGTGATCTGGCACTCGCGATGGAAGCACGCTGTTATCAGGCGGGCAGACCGAGAACGAAGATGCATCCGCTTCGATATGCACGTGCGGATGGCGTCGTGTATGTGCTGGCAACCATGTATCTGGCAGGGATGATCGTGTTGAAAGTGACGGTTGGATAGAAACGCTGCGGTGAGCAGGTAAATGAAAATAAAATAGTTTTGGTAAAAGCAGGTTTGAAAAATAGCCTGCTTTTTTGATGCGCAAAAATATTCGCGAAAATTACATGGCCTTTTAGGAAACAAAAAGACATGCATTTCCAAAAAGGGTATTGCTATCACGTTTACGTGATGGTTTACGCTCGAATTATGGAGAAAGGTAGGCCATGATGAGCAAAATTAGCGAAGTGAGTAAACGAACTGGACTTAGTAAGAGAACACTCCAATATTACGATGATGAAGGTTTGTTGCATGTTCCCCGATCCCCGGATAACTACCGAATGTATGATGGAGAGACAATGCAGGAAATATGGGAAATTCTCGTGTACAAAGAAATGGGATTCAAATTGTCTGAAATAAAATGTATCACTATGCTTTCAGAATCTGAAAAAATTGAATATATCAAAGAGTATACAAAAAGACTGAAAGAAAAGAAACAGACAATGGAGGAACAGATAGAGCTTATTACATCTATTCAGAAGCAGCATATGTTCCCCAAAATGCCCGAGGATGGAGTAAAAGGAACTTACGTGGAATTAGGCGGCGGATTATGCGTATTATATTGAAGTGCAGGCACGAATTACAAAGAAATTATCTGAAGTAAAAATGTAGTTGATTAAGCGGGAACCCGGATAAGTCTGGGTTTCTTTTATGTTTAGTATCAAGAATAATTGACAAAACTAATAATTACAGATATACTAACGATAAGTAAAATATATATTTACATATTGAAAGCTGGTGATTATGTGATATATGAATATCTTTCAAACAATTATACAGAAGGAGAGCCAATTTTTCTAACAGATATCAGCATCGAGGGAATGTCAGAGGAAAATATAAGATATCATTTGAAAAAACTAACAGATGAGGGCAAAATCAGCAGATATGAGTCAGGTGTGTATTATTTGCCTCAAATTAACATTTTTGGAGAGAAGACGGTCCTTTCAGCAGATACAGTAGCATTGCACAAGTATGTATGCAGAAGAGGAAAACGGGTGGGGTATTATGCGGGATACACACTCGCAAATCAGATGGGACTATCAACGCAGGTTCCGTTTAAGCAGGAAATAGTAAGTAATTATGCTCCGGCTCAGGTACGTGAGATCTCAATCAAAGATAAAAAATATATAGTTCGAAGATCTGCAATTGAGGTAACAGATGAAAATGCATATGTGCTGCAGCTGCTGGACTGCCTAAAAAATATTGACAAGGCAGCAGAGGAGGATATGCAGGTATGTGGAACGATCCTTACAAAATATGCAATGTTGCATCAAATTACAAAAAAGCAGGTAGATACATTTGTGGAATATTATCCGATGAAAATTTATAAAGCAATATACGAAACAGGGGTGGAATATGTATCTTCATGAAGATAAGGAAAAATTTAAGGAATTGATAGAGCTGGTCTCAGAAGAAACAGGGAAGACGGTCGTTGTAATTGAAAAGGATTATTATGTTACAATGATATTGCGCTTGCTGTCAAAAGAGCTTCCTAATGTTGTTTTTAAGGGTGGAACTTCGTTGTCAAAAGGCTTTAAGGCAATTCTAGACATTTATATGATATATATAAATTGAAAGATTGTGTAGAAATTAATCAGAATTTTGAGAAACTTT
>ERZ1026776.762-NODE-762-length-20653-cov-7.069376_pt1 | contig 20653 bp, 17 predicted proteins | sample MGYA00380125_ERZ1026776 | MGnify/ENA primary metagenome ERZ1026776 (study PRJEB33269, sample SAMEA4719761) | human gut metagenome | biome: human-associated habitat; feature: organic feature; material: feces | place: Cameroon | collected 2013-10 ...
CTGACATTAAGTATGATGAAAAGGAAGAGGTGGTAAATATGTGTAAGGCATGGGACGATCATAAAAAGCGTGGCATTCAGGAGGGAATGAAACAGGGAAGATGTCTTGAAGTATATTCGCTTGTTCAGGATGGTATATTAGACCCAGAGGTGGGCGCAAGGAGAGTGAGTATGTCATTAGATGACTTCGCAGACGCAATGAAAAAAGCAGGTTATAAAATTCCAGAATTGGTGTAGTATAATAGCTTAAAAGTATAACAGAAATTGCCCCAGCCGATGTGTGTTGGGGCATGATTTTTATATGACAGGGAAAGTAGATGTATATTGTATCTGTATATTTTGCCATGCAGGTGCTTAATAGATATTTGCAGGAATTTATTTTAAATATGAAAAGGAATAACTGATGAATTATATAGGTACACAGAATTTTGAAACAAAACGATGCATTTTACGAAGAATCAAACTATCCGATTATACTATGATGTATGAAAATTGGGCTAAGTATGATGAAGTTTGCAGATACTATCCATTTAATCCTGTTGATGATATAGAAATATATAGGGACAAGGTAAAACATTGGATATCTAATTATGAGTCGGGTTCATATTTTCATTGGGTAGTTGAGTGGAAAGAAACGGGAGAATTGATAGGAACAATTAATTTGGGAAATGTGGAAGAAGCATGTCATATGTGTGATACATGCTATATGTTGTCTCCCGGATTTTGGAATAAAGGCATTATGACAGAAGTATTGGAGGCTGTCTTAGATTATGCCTTTGATAGAGTTGGATTTAACAGAGTTCAGGCAGAAGTATTCTATGGAAATGATGCTTCTTCCGCAGTGTTAAAGAAATGCGGCATGGTGTTAGAAGGTGTGGCCAGACAAAAATACTATAAAAATGGTGAGTATATCGATACCGCTTTATGGGCAATTATTGCAGGTGATAGGTTATATTGAGACAGGAACTTATATTAAGTATGATAAAAAGGAAGCGGTGGCATAGCTTGGATTGATTTTTATACAAAAAAATACAATTTATCCGGTTGACCGAATGATACTTTTGTCATATAATCTAATCAAAAATAGTAATAATTACTAATTTATGTAGAGATTATTAGCAGGAGGTACCTATCATGGACAAGAAGATTACAGACAGCATTATTTACATCGGTGTGGACGACAAGGACATTGATTTATTTGAGAGCCAGTATGTTGTTCCAAACGGTGTTTCATACAACTCATATGTGATTATGGATGACAAAATTGCAATCATGGATACAGCAGATGCAAGAGTTACGGATAAATGGTTTGCCAATTTGAGAGAAGCGCTCGGTGACAGAAAGCCGGATTATCTCGTTGTTTCCCATTTGGAGCCGGATCATGCTTCCAATATCCAGAAGGTGGCAGAGGCATATCCTGATATGCAGATTGTGGGTAATGCAAAGACCTTTAACATGATGGGACAGTTTTTCGATATAGATTTAACTGACAGAAAGGTTGTAGTGGCAGAGGGAGATAAGCTTTCTCTTGGAAAGCATGAGCTTACATTCGTCATGGCTCCTATGGTTCACTGGCCTGAGGTTATGATGGAGTACGAGTCAACAGACAAGGTTCTTTTCTCAGCAGACGGCTTTGGCAAGTTTGGTGCGCTCGACACTGATGAGGACTGGACATGTGAGGCAAGACGCTATTACTTCAATATTGTTGGCAAGTATGGTGCTCAGGTACAGGCTGTTCTCAAAAAGGCAGCAGGGCTTGACATTGAAAAGATTTGTCCTCTTCACGGACCGATTCTCACAGAGAACCTTGGCTTCTACATAGACAAATACAATACATGGAGCAGCTATCAGCCAGAGGATGAGGGAATCCTTGTGGCATGTGCTTCTATTCACGGCAATACAAAGAAAGCAGCAGAGCTTTTAGCAGAAAAGCTCAAGGCTACAGGCGTAAAGGTTGCATTTACAGACCTTTGCAGGGATGATATGGCAGAGGCTGTTGAGGATGCGTTCAGATATGACAGACTTGTGCTCTGTGCATGCACCTATGATGGAGGCATTTTCCCACCAATGGAGGATTTCTTACATCATCTCAAGGCAAAGGCTTATCAGAATCGTAAGCTTGCCTTCATGGAAAACGGTTCATGGGCTCCTACAGCAGCACGCCAGATGAAGGCTATTGTTGAGGGCTTCAAGAATATTGAGTGTGTTGAGCCGGTTGTTACAATTAAATCTACTCTCAATGAGGCATCTGAAAAGCAGATGGATGAGCTTGTTGCAGCACTTACCAAATAGAATAATTCAGATGACATGGATTAGATAACATGGATTAGATAACATGGATTAGATGGCATAGCTTAGACGACATAGCTTAGACAGCATAGTTTAATACGGCATAGTATATATGGATCGATGAAGACCCGGGCGTTTGTCCGGGTTTTTATGTTAATGTAATTGTATAAAAGTATATATAAATGTGGTATTATACAGTCAAATGTAACTACTCATAGCCACTAGGAACAAAAAGCTATATATAATGGTAAAATATCAAATGAGGTAAAATATATGCAGCAGCGAATTACCATAAACCTTAATACAGATAGCAAGACAGCCGGCAAACCCACCATTCTTGAATACTGCCGCAGTCACGGTGTCACGGGAATAGAAGCTCCGTGCGGAGGAAAAGGCACCTGCGGCAAGTGCAAGGTGACGGTGATAAAACCATACTATAAGGAAGTGTTGGCATGTCAAACAAAGATTTGTGACGGCATGGAAATTATTGTCGGAGGTGGAACAATAACAGGAGTCGGCACAGATATGAATGAGGCAAAGGTTAGTGCTTCTGATGAAATGGTGGTGCTTGTAGACAGGAAGAGTGATATGCAGGAGAATCCGGTTAGTGTGTACGGAAATCATTCATCAAATGCCGGCACTCTGGCGGCCTGTGATATCGGAACCACAACAGTAGTCTGCTACCTGATTGATAAAGAGACAGGGCAGATTATTGCAGTGCGAAGCGGTGCCAATCCACAGCGCAGCTTTGGAGCAGATGTGCTTTCCAGAATTGATGCGGCAGCGAGGGCGGATGATGGCGATAAAGCTAATGGCGGCCTGCAGATGATGCAGTCGCAGATAGTGTCTCTTTTGAACGGCTTCATATCAGAAATGCTCACGGAATGTGGCAGAACTAAGGTCTGCCTGTTTTCAGTTGCCGGAAATACGGTTATGTGTCATCTGCTTATGGGAATTTCACCGGAAAAGCTTGGCAGGGCACCGTTTATGCCGGATGAATATTTTGGCAGGGAATTTAATCCTTTGGATATAGGAATTGAGAATTGTCAAACCATGATTATATTTCCTGCGGTATCAGGCTTTGTAGGCGGAGATATCACGGCGGGTATGATGGAAACAGTGAACTGCAGAAAGCTGACGCTGTATCTGGACATAGGAACAAACGGTGAGATGGCGCTTGGAAAAGGCGACAGATATGTGTGCTGTGCCACGGCGGCAGGACCTGCTTTTGAGGGTGCGCAGATTGAGATGGGCATGCCGGCATCAAGGGGAGCAGTGGATAAAGTATGGCTGGAAGGACGCAGAATTAAGTATTCGGTTATCGGAAATGACAGACCTGTGGGACTGTGCGGTTCAGGGCTCATCGATGCGCTTGCCGTCCTTTTGAAAGCTGGAATCATGGATGAAAACGGCACGATTTTAAGCGGACAGGAGCTTCCTATACTGTTTAGGTCGTATGTGTTTGAGCTGGAAGCGGAGGATGCCGCACAGAGCTCTGAGTCATCTCTTGCCGTTCATATTGCACCGGGAGTCTACATTACGCAGGAGGATATCAGGAAGCTGCAGCTTGCGAAGGGCGCGATAGCGGCAGGAATTGATATTCTTTTTAAGGAATATGGCTGTAAGCCCTGTGATTTGGACATACTTACATTTGCAGGAGGCTTTGGAAACTATATTGACAAGGCAAGTGCGGCAGCAATAGGTCTGTTTCCTCCGGAGCTTTTGGACAGAGCTAAAGAAGTGGGAAATGCGGCAGGAAACGGAGCTGTTTCGGCAGCTTTATCGCAGGACGCCTGGGAAAGAGCACTGGAGATAAGCAAGGACATGCGTTATATCGAGCTGGCATCGTATCCGCATTTCGATGAAATGTATGTGGAGCATATGAATTTTTAAATAATTGAAAAAAATATATTTTTACTTTATTGTTGAAGAAAATTGTCATATAATGACTTCGGGTGAGATTATATTTTATAAAGAAAAGCTGATAGGGTGATCAGCATCAGGAGGAATATCAATGCGTAAAACAAAAATTATCTGTACTATTGGACCGGCCAGTGAACATGAGGATGTCCTCACCAGGATGATAAAGGCAGGTATGGATGTTGCCAGATTGAACTTTTCTCATGGCTCACATGAGGAGCATCAGGGCAAAATAGATTTAATTAAGAAGGTAAGACAGAAGCTTCATCTGCCAATCGCAATCATGCTTGACACAAAGGGACCTGAGTATCGTATCAAGACCTTTGAGAATGGCAAAATAGAGCTTAAGGATGGAGATACCTTCACACTTACCACTGACGATATCGTAGGAAATCAGGAGAGAGTAGCAGTAAACTACGAGAATCTGATCAAGGATTTAAAGGTTGGTGACCGTGTGCTTGTTGCGAACGGAATCATCATTCTGCAGGTCAGAGAGCTTAAAGGAAACAATGCAATCTGTGATGTTATCGCAGGCGGTACACTTTCAGACAGAAAGAGCATGAACTTCCCGAACAAGGTCATGAAGCATGCATATTTAAGTGAGCAGGACAAGGATGATCTGCTTTTTGGTATAAAAAACGAGGTGGATTATGTTGCCGCATCATTTGTTTCTACAAAGCAGGATGTAGCGGATCTTAGAAGCTTCCTGGATGAAAACGGTGGAGAGGACATCGAAATCATCGCAAAGATTGAGAACCGCTCAGGTGTAGATCATGTGGAGGAAATCTGCGAGATAGCAAACGGAATCATGATAGCCAGAGGTGATCTCGGTGTTGAGATTCCGGGCGTTGAGGTGCCTGCAATACAGAAGTACCTTATCAACAAGTGCCGTATGCTTGGTACACGCGTAATCACAGCAACAGAGATGCTTGAGTCCATGATTCACAATCCGCGTCCTACAAGAGCTGAGCTTTCGGATGTAGCCAATGCAGTATACGACGGCTCATCAGCTATCATGCTTTCGGGAGAGTCTGCAGCAGGTAAATATCCTGTAGAGGCTGTAAAAAATATGGCAGAGACAGCAGAGTATACAGAAAAGCAGATAAACTACGGCAAGAGATTTGCCAATGCCGAGTTCCAGACAAAAAGCATAGTCGATGCTATTTCACATGCTACATGTGCCATGGCAATAGATGTAGATGCGAAATGTATCGTAGTCAGCTCTCTGACAGGACGTACAGTGCGCATGGTCAGCCGTTTCCGCTGCCCTGTTGATATAATAGGCATGACAACCTCTGAAAAGGCATGGCGCAAGCTGAACCTGAGCTGGGGTGTAAAGCCGGTTCTGTGCGAGGAATACAACTCAATGGAGGTTATGTTCTACAATGCGATGAACGAGGCAAAGAGTGTCATGAAACTCAAAAAGGGTGATCATATAGTGCTCACAGGAGGTCTTATCAACGGTAAGACAGGCAACACAAATGTGATCAAGGTTGAGACAGTTTAGTGCATTTGTACTATTGATTAAATGATATTTTTGTCATATAATCCTTAACAGTTAATAAAAATTATAAATTTAACATAAACAATTTCGAGATGAAGTTTGCAGGAAAACGGCAGCGATTTTACCTTATCAAAGCCTACCGAAGGAGTAAAACTCTCAGGTGCCGCAGCAGGCGGTGCAACTGTAAATGGATCGACTCTCTGGAGACACCCGCTTTGCGGGGGCCGAAGGTGCAACGTACGAATAGGAAGCAGTATATCATGGCACAGGCTGCTTCTCGTACGAATCTCTCAGGCAACAGGACGGAGAAGATATTGGACAGATATTCTTAAGATAATCTTCTTAATCCCATGTATCAGACTGTATATGCAGCGTATATGGGGTTTTTTATTTCAATTCACGTAATTGCTGCTAAGCCTGCTGTTTTCAATTGTTTCCGGATGAAATTATTTATATCATTTGTATTTGCTCAAAACACAAAGAACTTGTGTTTAGATAAAAAAGAGAGGCAGGAGTATTTCAATGTGGAACACAATCAACAATTTCCTTAATGCAGTGGACAATTTCGTCTGGGGAGTGCCGCTCATGGTGCTCATCATGGCAGGAGGTATACTGCTCACAGTGCGTCTGGGGCTTCTTCAGATAAGAAAGCTTCCTCTGGCACTTAAGTGGATGGTCAAAAATGAAGAAGGCGGCGATGGCGAGATTACGAGCTTTGGCGCACTTTGTACTGCGCTTAGCGCAACAATCGGAACCGGCAACATAGTCGGTGTAGCAACTGCAGTCGGTGCAGGAGGACCGGGAGCACTTTTCTGGATGGTGCTTGCAGCCTTCTTTGGCATGGCAACAAAGTATTCAGAGGGACTTTTAGCCGTAAAATACCGTGTCATCGGCAAGGACGGACACAGTCTTGGCGGACCGTTCTATTACATAGAGCAGGGAATGGGTGTAAAATGGAAATGGCTTGCAAAGATATTTGCATTTTTCGGCGTATGCGTTGGACTTTTCGGAATAGGAACCTTCAGCCAGGTAAACGGAATATCAAGTGCTGTAAACAACTTTTTTGACCCTAAAAACCAGCATACAGTAAAGGTTTTACCGTTCCTTGGTGAGTATTCATGGTCAGTTGTCATTGCTTCGCTTGTACTGGCATTCTGCGTGGCAGCAGTGCTTATCGGCGGAGTAAAGCGTATTGCAAGTGTCAGCCAGATAATAGTTCCTTTCATGGCTGTTATATATATTGTATTTGTGCTCGTGCTTGTGGTATGCAATATCACAGCGGTTCCGGCAGCGTTTGCTACAATAGTAAAGGCAGCGTTTTCACCGAAGGCCATAACAGGCGGTGCCGTGGGAAGCTTTCTTGTTGCAATGCAAAAGGGTGTTGCCAGAGGAATCTTTTCAAACGAGGCAGGACTTGGTAGTGCCCCGATTGCAGCGGCAGCAGCCCAGACAAAGGAGCCTGTACGTCAGGGACTTGTCAGCATGACAGGAACCTTCATTGATACAATAGTTATATGTACACTTACAGGACTTTCCATCGTGCTCACAGGCGCATGGCAGGTTGACGGACTCGAGGGCGTGCAGGTTACTACATATGCATTCCAGAATGGTCTTCCTTTCCCGAAAGAACTATCAGCATTTGTACTTATGCTGTGTCTTGTATTTTTTGCCTTTACAACTATACTCGGTTGGGATTATTATAGTGAGCGGTGCTTAGAGTATTTGAGCGGCGGAAGGATGAAATATGTAATGGTTTATCGCTGGATATATATACTTGCAGTTTTCATCGGACCTTATATGACTGTAAGTGCGGTGTGGACTATCGCTGATATCTTCAATGGTCTCATGGCTCTGCCAAATATTATAGCGCTGTTTGCTCTTAGTGGCGTTGTTGTTAAGGAGACAAAGCATTTCTTCGAGCGACATAGAAATGGAGAAATCGAGGATTAATTATGTTTTATATTTTGCGACATGGAAGAACAGATTGGAATGAGGAGCACAGACTGCAGGGGGAGGTGGATATCCCACTAAACGAAACCGGCAGGCAGATGGCTTACGATGCCGCAGAAAAATATAAGGATATAGACTTTGACATATGCTACTGCTCCCCGCTTAAGAGAGCACAGGAGACGGCAAGGATTTTTCTTGCAGACAGAAACCCTGCAGTAGAGATTATCACTGACAACAGGCTTCACGAGATGTGCTTCGGTGATTATGAGGGCGTGAAGAACATCAGGCAAAAGCCTGAATGCCCTGTCTACCTGCTCTTTGAGGAGCCGGAAAAATATGTGGCAAAGGACGGCGCAGAGAGCTTTGAGGAGCTGTATCACAGAACAGGAGAATTTATTGAGCAGGTGCTAAGGCCACAGCTTGCGGCAGGCAAAAATGTGCTTGTCGTGGGACACGGCGCCATGAACTGCAGCATAGTCAATCAGTTCCGCGGCACACCGATAAAGGATTTCTGGAAGGATATGCAGGGAAACTGCGAGCTGCTTAGGGTTGAATAAATTTAGATTATAATAAATGGGGCATACCGGTTGTGGTGTGCCCTGTTGCTGTCAGAAACTAATTTTAACAACATTTATTTATAAGTAAATGAATGTTATATTATAAGTAATACTAAATTGACCGCATAGCCTTATGCTCGTAAAATAATTTTGTAAATTTTTTATAAATAAGAGTATAAATATTTGGAGGAACCAATGAAAAAGACAACAAACTCTTCACCTTACCAGTTTGAGGGCAGAATACCTCTGTCTCAGGCTATTCCGCTTGGACTGCAGCATGTTATGGCTATGTTCATCGGAAACCTTACACCTCTTATCATTGTTATGGGAGCGTGCGGACTCACAGCGGACGCAGGCTTTGCGGAGCTTAGAACAGCTCTCTTACAGAATGCAATGATTATCGCAGGTATTGTTACATTAGTACAGATGTTTTCCATCGGACCGGTAGGTGGAAAGGTACCTATCGTTATGGGAACCTCTTCGGGCTTTCTTGGAGTATTAAATAATACAGTTGCAGCGTGTGGCGGCGGAGTTATAGCATATGGAGCTATTATGGGAGCCTGCATTGTGGGAGGTATCTTCGAGGGCATACTCGGAGCCTTCTTAAAGCCTTTACGTAAGTTTTTCCCGGCAATCGTTACAGGCTCGGTCGTTATAGCAATCGGACTTTCACTCCTTGGAGTGGGAATCAACTATTTCTGCGGTGGAACAGGAAAAAATGATTACGGCTCACTGCCAAACCTTTTCCTTGGAATGGTTGTACTTATAGTAATCGTGCTTCTCAAGCATTTTGCACCATCACGCAGTATTTTTTCATCATCTGCCATCCTTTTTGGTATTCTGGCAGGATATGTTGTAGCAATCATTATGACACTTACCATGTCGCACACAGGTGTGACCGCTGACGGTGTCAAGTACACATACTCATGGGTTGTAAACTTTGACGAGGTCAAAAATGCAGCATGGATAGCAGTTCCAAGCTTTATAGGCTTTGGAAAGCTTTCAGATGTGGGAATCTCCTTCCATGCCAATGCAATCATCCCAATCGGCATCATGTTTATCGTTACTGCAATCGAGACAGTTGGCGATATCTCAGCCTGTGTTGAGGGTGGAATGGACAGAGAGGCTACAGATTCAGAGCTTTCAGGTGGTGTTATCTGTGATGGTCTTGGTTCATCCTTTGCAGCGCTTTTCGGAGTACTGCCAAATACCTCATTCTCACAGAATGTAGGTCTTGTTTCAATGACAAAGGTTGTCAATAGATTTGCTATTTCAATGGGAGCTATTTTCCTCATTATCTGCGGCTTCTGTCCAAAGATCGGAGCTCTCATGTCAATCATGCCTCAGTCGGTGCTCGGCGGAGCAGCTGTTATGATGTTTGCCTCTATCCTGATTTCGGGAATTGAGCTCATCACAAAGGAGCCAATCGGCAGCCGTGAGATTACAATTATCTCAGTTGCAATCGGTTTAGGCTACGGACTTGGCGCTACAACCGGTGCTACATCGCATCTGCCATACTATGTACAGCTTATATTCGGCGGTTCAGGTATCGTACCTTGCTCGCTTTGCGCTATTCTTCTCAATATTATTTTGCCGAAGAAATCAAAGAGCGCACCATATATGTGGGATATGGAAGAGAAAGATGATGTGAAGCGTGTGGATGACTAACGCTTAGGATTTTGAAGCCGTCCGGTGCATTAAGTACACCGGCGGCTTTATTGCTTGTGGGAAAGTATGGAAATATATGGAAAAAGTGATTTCAATAGTGGGCGCAGGTGGCAAAACCACTCTCGTTCATAAGCTTGCAAGGGAATATCACAGGAGAGGAAAAGGTGTGCTTGTCACAACGACAACGCACATGTATGTCGAAGCTGACACTGACCTATCCTGCGATTTTTTTGCGTTAAGGGATAAAATAATAAAAGATGGGTATTGCATGGCGGGGCAGAAAATATCAGGGCAGAAAATATCAGAACAGTCAAAGCCAAAGATGTGTGGATTGCCGTATGATTTGCTTGATAAACTGATTAAAGACATGCCACAGGAGCTGGATTATGTTATAATCGAAGCAGATGGGGCAAAGCACCATTCCCTCAAATATCCGGCAGCGGATGAGCCTGTCATATATCCGGGTACCACAGATGTTATCATAGTGCTTGGCACATGGGAAAGGGGCAGGCTGTGTAAGGATGTGGTATTTAGGTATGAGCTTATGCAAAAGGAGCTTGGAACGGCAGAGGATGCAGTGGTTGATGATTCGGTTATAGACACGCTGCGTCAGGTTTATGTCAGAAAGCTTCGCGATAGCGGGTTTGAAGGACGAGTATCGTGCGTTTTTGCGAATGTGCGTGGTGGTTTTGAATAGTTACAAGCATGGAAATAACAAGGTGACAGGGTAATTAATTATATGAGCGTGAATCAGAGCAATAATCAGATAATAAAGAATAATTTGTTAATCATATGCCGAGGTGCAGGAGACCTTGCGACCGGCATCATTCATAGACTGCACCGTGCAGGGCATCGGGTGATAGCGCTTGAGACAGACTATCCGGCGGCCATACGGCGTCAGGTGTCCTTTTGCGAGGCAGTGTATGATGGGAGCGCAGCTGTAGAGGGTGTGACAGCCAGACTTGTTCCTGCCTTGACTGATGCAGAAATTGATACAGAGACATATTCAGGGATAAATGACACACCGGCAGCTCATATTGCATCGGAAAAGTGGAGCCGTTCAGCCATCGAAGCTGTGCTTGAGGCAGGAGAGGTTCCGCTTCTTATAGACCCAACCGGTGAGTCAATTGCACATTTAAAGCCGGATGTCGTGATAGATGCCATTATAGCAAAGAAAAATCTGGGTACCACAATCAATATGGCACCGCTTGTGATAGGAGTAGGTCCGGGCTTTACGGCAGGGAATGACGTGCATCTGGTGATTGAGTCCATGCGTGGGCACAATCTGGCGCGCATCATCACCGATGGCATGGCACAGCCAAACACAGGGGTTCCGGGAAATATCGCCGGCTTCACAAGTGAGCGCGTGATTCACGCTCCGGCGGCAGGCTATATTCATGATGTCAGAAAAATCGGAGATATTGTGCAAAAGGGCGATGAGATAGCGCGGATATATCCGGATAAAGGAAGCTACGACAATGCATTGTCTGAATATGTCCCGGTAAATGCTACAATTACAGGCATCATACGAGGTCTTATCCGTGAGGGATATTATTTCAGGGAAGGCTTCAAGATAGCGGATATCGACCCGCGCGAGAGCGAACTGACAAACTGCTTTACAATATCTGACAAGGCAAGGAGTATAGCAGGCAGTGTGCTTGAGGCGGTATCAGCATTTGAGCACGGCGTGAAGCTTTATTAAATAATAAATGAGGGTAATTATTAAGGTGTTTTCAGATAGTTACAGTGAGGAAATCTAGATTGACGCAGGTAAACGAATTAGAGATCAATAATCAGGAACAAAATACAGAAAAGCTCACACATTTTAATGAGGCCGGGGAGGCTCACATGGTGGATGTGCACGCAAAGGATGACACCTACCGCGTGGCGAAGGCCTGCGGCACGATAAAGGTAAATGACGCTGTATACACGGCAGTATCTACGGGCACAGCTAAAAAGGGTGATGTGCTGGCAGTGGCGAGAATTGCGGGAATCATGGGAGCAAAGAACAATTCTATGCTTATTCCGCTCTGCCATCCTATTGCCATGACAAAGTGTGATGTTGAGTTTGAGCTGGATGAAAAAACAAGCAGTATCACGGCAATCTGCACGACAGCCTGTGTGGGCAAAACAGGTGTAGAGATGGAGGCCATGACAGGCGTCAGTGTGGCGCTCCTTACCATATATGATATGTGTAAGGCACTGGACCGTGGCATGGAAATCGGGCAGATACATCTGCTTGAAAAATCCGGCGGCAAGAGTGGGCATTACGTTACTGATCACACCTAAAAGTGTGACCGGAGGCGATTACAGCCCATTTAAATGTTGAATAGATAAAATACACAATTGATCAAGGATAACAGGGTGATGTAATGTATACTGTAGGGATTATAACGATAAGCGATAAAGGCGCAGCAGGCCGGCGCGAGGATAAAAGCGGCCCGAAAATAAGACAGCTGCTTCCCAAAGATAAGTATGAGGTGGTTTCATATAAAATCATACCGGATGAGAGGGCGCAGATAGCAGACGAGCTTGTGAGGCTGTGTGATTATGTGAAATGCAATCTGGTGCTTACAACCGGCGGCACCGGTTTTTCACCGAGAGATATCACACCGGAAGCTACAATGGATGTTGCAGAGCGCAATGCACCGGGGATCGCCGAGGCGCTGAGAGCGTACAGCATGAGTCTTACACCGCGCGCCATGCTTGGCAGAGGCGCTTCCGTCATCAGGAAAAACACTTTGATAGTCAATCTGCCCGGCAGTTTGAAGGCAGTATCGGAGAGTATGGATTTTCTGATGGGAAATATAGAGCATGGGCTTGATATTTTACTGCAGTATGACAGCGAGTGCGGCCGGTGATGAAAAATGCACGTGGTGTGGTTTAGGAATAGTTACTATTTATAAAAAATTGGAGTGTGGGATTATATGAAGCTTATGAAGACAACTGAGGCAGTCGGACAGGTGCTCTGCCACGATATCACACAGATTATTCCCGGCGTGAAAAAGGATGCGGTTTTTCGCAAGGGGCATATCATAACAAAAGAGGACATACCGGTGCTGCTTAGCGTTGGAAAAGACACCATATATATATGGGAAAATGATGAGACCATGATGCACGAGAATGAGGCAGCGCAGGTGCTTTATAGCATGTGCGCATGCGGCACCGCAAGTAAAATGCATCCGTCCTCTGTAAAGGAAGGCAAGATTGAGGTAATCGCAGACTGTGACGGACTGCTTAAGGTGGACAGCGAAAAGCTGAAAAAGGTCAACTCCTTTGGTGAAATGATGATAGCAACGAGGCACGGCAATACCACTGTGAAAAAGGGTGATAAGCTCGCCGGAACAAGAATCATACCGCTTGTTATAAAAAAGGATAAGCTAGAGGCGGCCTCGCACATATGCGATGACGGACCGATTCTTGATATAAAGCCGTTTGTGGTCAGAAAAGCAGCAATAATCACAACCGGAAACGAAGTGTACCATGGCAGGATACAGGATGCGTTTACTCCTGTTATCGAGAAAAAAATAGCAGAGTTTGGTGCACAGATGATGTTTCATGAGGTGTTTGATGATGATGACAAAAAAATTACAGATGGATGCTTACGCGCAATAGAAGCCGGAGCGGAAATTGTCTTCTGCACAGGCGGAATGAGCGTGGATCCTGATGACAAAACCCCGCTTGCCATCAAAAATACAGGCGCACGGATTGTGTCATACGGCTCTCCGGTGCTGCCGGGAGCTATGTTTTTGCTGTCGTACTATGATGCAGGTGACAGGCTTGTGCCGATATGCGGACTGCCGGGCTGCGCCATGTACAATAAGCGGACAATATTTGATATTGTGTTGCCTAGGCTTATGGCACGTGATATGATTTTAGCAGATGAGCTTGCCGGACTTGGCGAAGGAGGACTCTGCCTGAATTGTGATGTCTGCACGTTTCCTAACTGCGGTTTTGGAAAGGGCTTTTAATATGCGCGATGGATTTGGCAGAGAGATTGACTATATGCGCATATCGGTGATAGACAGCTGTAATTTAAACTGCTATTACTGCAATCCTTGTAAAAATAATGAGCACTGTCGGGCGGTAAATATGCTTAGCGTAAAAAAGGTGCTTTGCATAGTCCGCGCAGCCACAAGGCTTGGAATCACGCATTTTCGTCTGACGGGAGGCGAGCCACTTTTGCATCCGCAGCTTGATGAAATGGTCTCACAAATCAAAAAGCTGCCAGGTGTCAGCAGCGTATCGCTTACTACAAATGCAGTACTGCTTGCGCAGCGCACAAAGCGGCTTAAGGAAGCCGGCATAGACAGCATAAATGTGAGTCTGGACACGATAGATGCGTCAGAATATGAACGCATCACACAAAAACCGCTGCTTAAGGATGTGGAGGATGGAATCGATGCCGCCATAGAGTGTGGAATAAGAGTGAAAATCAATGCGGTGCTCACACCGCAGACAGATGTGGTGGCTCTCACACGATATGCTGCAAAAAAAGGCACAGATATCCGCTTTATTGAGATGATGCCGGTAGGCGAAGGACACACCAACGGAGTCGAGCCGTATGAGAAGGTTATTGGCGCACTTTCAGAAGTGTATGGAGCACCTTGCTGTGTAAATACTGAAAATAGAAAAGAAATTAAATTAGAACACAAGAATCCGGATAACGGTCCTGCAGAGTATTACATTTTCCCGGGACTTGGTATCAGAGTAGGGCTGATTCAGGCAATCCATGGGAAGTTCTGCGACAGCTGCAATCGCATACGTGTTACGGCTGACGGCAGACTTATGCCATGTCTGGGAAGCAGTGTGACGATGGATTTGCTACCTGATTCATGTGATTTTACAGATGATTTAACAGATGATTTGGAAAAAGATTCTGTGATAGCTCAGGCACTAAAGGCTGCCATAAAGGCAAAGCCAAAATGTCATAATTTTAGTGATGAAGAGGTGCTGCAGCCGGAGTCAGTGACGTATAATACAAACAAAAATAATGAATCAGAAAATGCAGTGACATATAAGAAAACGACAGAGATAAAGACTACCGAAATAAAAGCTGCGGATGTAAATGCAGCAAGAAATATGAGCCGGATAGGAGGCTGATAGAAAATCATGGGAAAGCTTCTTGCAATCAATATAAGCAAAGAGAGAGGAACTGAAAAGAGAGAGGTGCCACAGGCGGAGCTTGTTGCAGACTACGGCATCATGGGAGATGCACATGCCGGAAAGTGGCACAGGCAGGTCAGCCTGCTTTCCGCGGAGAAAATAGATGACTTCAGGGCAAGAGGGGCACAGATAGACAACGGTGCCTTTGGTGAAAATTTAATTATATCAGGATTTGATTTTAAGAATCTGCCGCTTGGAACACGCTTTTGCATAGGAGATGCCATTCTTGAGATGACACAGATAGGCAAGCAGTGCCATTCACATTGTGCCATATACAAGAGGATGGGCGAGTGCATTATGCCAAAGGAGGGCGTGTTTGCAGTAGTCATAAGAGGTGGTCAGATTCATGCGGGTGACGAGGTGGAGCTGATTCCGGCCAACATATATGCTTCGATAAAGGACAGACCTGCGGACAGCCGTTGTGAGCTTTTGACAGTCATAGAAGGAGCACATGCCGGTGAAAAGGCACTCTATATAGATGGCAGAATAAGAGTGGCATGTGGCAGTGTGTGGGCAGATGAAATAAATGACAATGATAATTCCCTTGCGATGTTTAAACAGCAGATAGGCAGCAGACCACGCCTCATAATCTGCGGAGGAGGGCATGTGTCGGCGGCACTTGTACGCATGGCGTCACTTTTGGCGTTTGACATATGGGTGATAGAGGACAGACCGCTGTTTGCCGACAATGCAAAGCGCGCGGGAGCAGACCATGTGATTTGCGGCGATTATAAAAAAACTCTCTCAGAGCTTGTGCCGCAGCCTGATGATTACTATGTATGCATGACAAGAGGCCATCGCTTTGATATGGAGTGTCTTACAGAGATATTCAGAAAGCCATATGCCTACGTGGGTATGATGGGTTCAAAGAAAAGAGCTGTGATAGTGAAAAAAGACCTTGAAGAATCTGGATTTTCACAGGAAATTATATCAGGATTACATTCTCCGATAGGCCTTGCAATAGGTGGACAGACACCTGAGGAAATTGCTCTTTCGGTGATAAGTGAGATAGTGAAGTGCAAAAATGAGCGCACAAGCTGCACTCAGGTGGATAACGATGTGCTTGACGCACTTATTGAGGCGGTTAAGCAGCGTGTATTGGAATCAGAAACACAGGAAGCAGACACGCAGGAGTCAAATGAGAAATATATGCTGTGTACCATCATAAAAAAGAACGGCAGTGCACCGCGCGGAGTCGGCACACAGATGCTTGTGAGCTCAGACAACCGTATTGTCGGAACAATAGGCGGCGGCTGCGCTGAGGCTGAGGTTATAAGTCACTGCAGGAGGCTGTTTCGCAAGGAGGCGTTCAAATGTGAGCTGATGGATGTCAGCATGAACACTGACGATGCCGAAAAAGAGGGCATGGTATGCGGAGGCAGTATTTCGGTGCTGCTGGAGCAGATTAGCTGAGTAGCAACGGAGTGTAGACAAAGCGCAGGTATAGTAAGATCACATGCATATTTAATTTAAATAAAGAAAAAGAGAGGTTAAAAGTATGAGTTTAAGAAGAACAAAATCCGGCACTGACGGATCAGGAAAGGAGCGCAAGGGCTTAAAGAGAAAATTTGCAGCATATGCAGGACTTGCGTTTGGACTTATTCTTACAGCAGGACTTTTTGCAGGCTGTGGAAAAAAGGATACAGCAGAGGGTGATAAAGCCACTGAGAAAAATGTGACAAGCAGCGCGCAGAAAGAAAGCGGTAATGCAGATGCAGATGTCGATTTATCAATTTTTGCGGCGAAGAGCTTAAATGGTGTTATGGACGAAATTTGTGCAGCCTACACCAAGGAGCATCCAAATGTAAACTTCCAGAACAATTACGACAGCTCAGGAACTTTGATGGCACAGATTAAAGAGGGTGCGAAGTGCAACATCTTTTTCTCGGCAGGAGTGGCACAGATGGACGAGCTTCAAAATGGCTACGACGGAGGAAGCGTAGTGGACGATACTCGTGTTGACCTTTTAAATAATCAGGTGTGCCTTGTTACATATAAGAATAGTGGCACAGCAGTAACAAGCTTTGCAGACATCTCAAAGGCCAAAAATATGGCGCTCGCTGACGGAACGGTTCCTGTAGGACAGTACACCAGAGTAGCGCTTGTAAATTCAAAAATGGTTGAAGGCGATGCTTCAAAGCCGCAGGACATTTCAGATTCTGATATCTCAAAGGCACTTGGAGGCCTGGAAATCAACAGCTGTGCCAATGTAGGCGCAGTCGCATCTGCCGTAGCTGAGGGCGCAAATGAGATAGGAACAGTTTACTACTCAGATACATTCGGATACGAAAACCAGCTTGATATTATAGAAAAGCTTCCAAACAGCTTAACAGGCGATGTTATCTATCCGATAGCGGCATTAAAGGGAGACAGCACCACAGATGATGAGCTGGCAGCTGCAAAGGAATTTATTGCATATCTTCAGACAGATGAGGCAATGTCAGTATTTGAGAAATATCATTTTTCGGTAAATAAATAATGGGAACGATTGATTTTACACCGCTTTGGATAACACTAAAAACAGGAATAGTAGCGTCGGTTTTTTCATTCTTTATTGGAATAGCCTTTGCTGAGCTTGTTATAAACACAAAGGGCAGAGTGAGGGCATTCTGGGATGGACTGCTGACACTTCCGATGGTGCTGCCGCCAACGGTGGCTGGATATATTCTGCTTAGGATTTTCAGCACAAGGCGTCCTTTTGGAAGCTTTTTAAGCCATAGCATGGGTATACAGGTAGTACACACGTGGCTTGGCTGTGTGGTGGCAGCGACCATCATTGCACTCCCTCTCATGTACAGAAATGCGAGGGCGGCATTTGAGCAGATAGACGAAAATGTCATATATGCGGCGCGCACTCTTGGTATAAATGAGTGGAAGATTTTCTGGAAGATACGCCTGCCGATGGCAAAGCCCGGCATCATATCGGGTGTCACGCTGGCCTTTGCCAGAGCTATCGGTGAGTACGGAGCCACATCGATGCTTGCCGGAAATATAGCAGGAAAAACCTCGACCATATCACAGCAGATAGCAATGGTCATCCAAAGCGGTGACTATGCCACAGCGGGCTTCTGGTGCATAGTAATCATAGCGATTTCGTTTGCGTGCCTTGTATCGATAAATATGATATGCGGCAAAAGCAAGGGCATAAAGAGAAAGAGAAAAAATAATGTCGCTCATAGTAAAAATAAAAAAACAGTTGGATAATTTCATGCTCTCGGTGGACATGGAGCTTACGGACGAGATTGTGTCTGTAATCGGTATGTCGGGCTCCGGAAAGAGTATGACATTAAAGTGCATAGCAGGGATAGAAACACCTGATTCAGGCTTTATATCATTAAACGGCCGAGTGCTGTACGACTCAAAAAATCGCATAAATCTGCACCCCGGTAAGCGCAGGGTAGGCTATCTGTTTCAGGACTATGCACTTTTTCCGACAATGACCGTGATGGAAAATATATGCATAGCAATGGGACATCGCGACGAGGAAAAGGTGAAGGGGATGCTGAAGCGGTATGGGCTTGATGGCATGGCAGACACATATCCGGACCATCTCTCAGGAGGCCAGAGGCAGCGCGTGGCAATGCTTCGCATGCTTGCGGCTAAGCCTGAGTGCATACTGCTCGATGAGCCGTTTTCAGCACTGGATGAGCATGTGAAAAGAAGCATGGAATCGGAGCTTATGGAGATGCTCACCGATTTTCACAATCCTGTTATTTTTGTGTCACACAATCGCGATGAGGTGTATCGCCTTGCCGAGCGTATCGGCAGTATTGAGAGCGGTGTGCTGAGCACAGTACGCGACAAAAAAGATTTTTTTATGCGTCCTCAGTCAGTGGAGCAGGCGCTGCTTGTGGGCTGTAACAATATATCAGAGGTAAAATGGCAGGATAAGAATCATGTGCTTGCAGTGGAATGGGACAGCGTATTTGAGGTCACTGATGAGCAGCTTGAACAGACTGCAGTGGGTATTGACGACATATCACACATAGGTATTTTCCCACAGGATATAATAATATCAGCAGGCAAAGCAAAAACAGCACTTGCATATAACAATAAAAATATAATCAGGATTAAAGATTATAAAACGATTGAAGAATTGAAAAACTGGGAAGTGTCGTGTAAATTAAATAACGATTCAATAATTTATGCAAGCCTTCCGAAGCACACAGAAGCAAATATGCTTAGCAAAAATATAAATGATGAGCTTTATATAAAGAATTTTTATCTGCTTGGATAAGAAGTAAATGAGGATGTAATATGATTTACCTGGACAACGCTGCCACAACAATTAAAAAGCCGGATGCGGTATATGATGCTGTGCTTGATGCAATGAAGCACTGCGGCAATTCAGGGCGCGGAACATCGGATGCTTCGCTTGATGCGTCGAGGAAAATATATGAGGCCAGAATGTGCCTTACGGAATTTTTCGGCGGGGAGGATGCCGACAGACTTGTTTTTACGTCAAATGCCACAGAGGCGCTAAATATTGCTATACACGGACTGCTTGAGCCGGGGGAGCATGTGATTACGACACAGCTCGAGCACAATTCGGTGCTCAGACCTCTTTATATGCAAAGGGAGAGGGGAGTGTGTGGGGATATTGTGCCATGCAGTGATGAAGGAATAAAAAGAGGGATAATTTCTCCACAGGATATAGAGGCTGCAATTTGTGCTGACACAAAGGCCATAGTCTGCACACATGCTTCAAACCTAACAGGCAATGTGGTGGACATTAAATCGATAGGGCAGATTGCACGAAAACATGACCTTTTATTTATAGTTGATGCATCGCAGACAGCCGGTGTGCTTCCGATAAATATAAGAGACATGAATATTGATGTGCTTTGCTTCACAGGGCACAAGGGGCTGATGGGCCCACAGGGAACCGGAGGACTTTATGTGGGAGATAGAGCAGATATAAAGCCGTTTAAAAGCGGTGGCACCGGCGTGCTCAGCTTTCTTGAGAGCCAGCCTATGGAGCTTCCGACAAGACTTGAGGCCGGTACCTTAAATGGCCCGGGAATTGCAGGACTTTTGGCAGGAGTAAAGGCGATAGGAGAAATCGGTGTGGATAACATATATGCAAAAGAGCATATGCTGATGAAGACCTTTCTTGAGAAAATAAAGACAATCCCCGGAATCAGAATATACGGGGATTTCGACATGCTGCCCGATAATGGCATACGCTGTGCGATTATTTCGGTAAATATAGCGGATATGGACTCTGCGGAGGTATCGGATATACTTATGAATGAGTATGACATTGCAACAAGAAGCGGCATACACTGCGCGCCACTGATGCATAAATTTTTTGGAACACAAAAACAGGGTATGGTGAGATTTTCATTTTCATATTATAATACAGTTGAAGAGATAAATGAGGCCGCTGCAGCGCTTATGCAGATTGCAGCATTGCGATAAATATATTAAACAATTGAAAGGAACCAAAATGCCACAGGAAATAGTGTTTTGCAAGGGCGGTGGCTGTACCGCAAAGCTTGGCCCGGATTTGTTAAGTCATGTTTTAGCAAAGCTGCCACGAGCTGAAAAAGACAGCAATCTGCTTGTCGGATATGATAGCTGCGATGATGCGGCAGTGT
>ERZ1026776.770-NODE-770-length-20580-cov-18.423581_pt1 | contig 20580 bp, 16 predicted proteins | sample MGYA00380125_ERZ1026776 | MGnify/ENA primary metagenome ERZ1026776 (study PRJEB33269, sample SAMEA4719761) | human gut metagenome | biome: human-associated habitat; feature: organic feature; material: feces | place: Cameroon | collected 2013-10 ...
TTTGTTACAAACAGCATAACAAAATTTCACCCCTGAATCTACTTTTTTCACCCAAACGACCGCTTTTTGTTATTTCTGGTCTTTTTATAACATAACCACTGTAAATACACAATTGAGCAAATGGAAACTTATGACAGTTGTAGTTCTATTACGAAGTTTTATGTATATGTATGGTTTTTTCGTAATATAATAGTATACATATTGACTGCTTTTTGCAAATAAGTTAAAATAAATACGAAAATCATTGTTTGTGTAGGCATTTTTCGTAATAGGAGACGTTATGGAAATCAAACGAGATACTTACTTAATTAAACTAATCGACCGGATGGGGAACCAATCCATCAAGGTAATCACCGGATTACGGCGTTGCGGAAAGTCTTATCTCCTGTTTCATCTGTTCTATCATTATTTGCTGGAACAAAATATACCAGAAGATCATATTATCCGGATTGCACTGGATGATGATGAACATGAAGAACTACTGGATCGAAAGGTACTAAGTACCTACATCAAAAGCCTGATTCAGGATAACAACACTTACTATATTTTTTTGGATGAAGTGCAATTTGTGGACGGTTTTGAAAAAGTATTAAACGGTCTGAGCCGCCTGGAGAATCTGGACATTTATGTTACCGGAAGCAATTCAAAATTCCTATCCTCCGACATTCTCACCGAATTCCGAGGTCGGGGTGATGAGGTCCGGGTATACCCTCTAAGTTTCTCCGAATTTGTGTCTGCTTATGATGGTTCTGCAGAAGAAGCATGGTATCAATATGTCACTTATGGCGGTCTTCCGCTTATTTTGACCCGAAAAACTCCGGAGCAGAAATCGAAATATCTGATAGATCTCATGCAAAAGGTCTATCTGGACGACATTATTGAACGTAATCAGCTTCGTGGCAGTACGATCATGGAAAATCTGGTAAATATTTTAGCTTCCAGCATTGGTTCCCTTACCAATCCCAACAAGCTGGCGAATACATTTACCAGCAATGGAATGGGGAATATTTCCGATAAAACCATCAGTTCCTACATTGATTATCTCATGGATTCTTTTCTGATCTCCAGAGCAGAAAGATATGACGTAAAGGGGAAAAAATATATTTCTTCTCCCTATAAATACTATTTTACCGATATCGGACTCAGAAATGCCCGGCTGAATTTCCGCCAGCAGGAAGAGACTCATATTATGGAAAATATTATTTACAATGAGCTGCTGATTCGTGGCTTTAATGTAGATGTTGGTATTGTTGAACATGTAGAATCAGATTCCGATGGAAAACGAAGAGCCAAAAAATACGAAATTGATTTTGTCTGTAATCGTGGAAATCAGCGCTATTACATTCAATCCGCTTTTTCCATGCCCGATCAGGGAAAAGCAGAACAGGAACAACGTTCTCTCATCTATACCAACGATTTTTTCAAAAAAATTATTGTCGTAAAAGATAACATTGTTCCCTGGCACAATGAACTTGGAATTCTCATCATTGGTCTAAAAGATTTTCTGTTAAAAAATAATAGTCTGGAACTTTAAATTAGCGGCACCGTTTTCTCCGGTGCCGCTGCTCATTGTCACTCTATTTCGTAAATGATTCGTAATAGAACACTGTCTGCGCAGGATCTTTTCCGCTGATCTCCACGCCGTCTGCGGTAGTTCCCTGGAAGCCACCGGATGCGCCGATATAGAGGATCCGCCCGTCCGGTACGAGGACTGCACAGGTGCCTTCGGTGCCGCAGGGCATCTCCCAGTTCTCCTGTACTCTGGTAACGGCAGTCTTGCCAAGACTATAGGTATCAACGCCGTTATTGCCCCACAGGATAAAATCTGCCGTATCATCCACGCCTGCTGCCACCAGTTTCCACTGATAGAGGTTCCCTATGTCTGCGATGGCATCCGCATTTTCCTGCATCGGTGTCAACTGTAAGGTCTCCGGGTCTATTGACACTAATGTCACAGATGCTTCCCCGGCTGTCGTATCTCTCATTGCCAGTGCAGATACATAGACTTTTCCGTCTTTGCCCTGTCCTAGGACTCCGGCTCCTTTTACGGCATAGTTGTCATCATCCGCCACGGTTCCAATCAACTCTCCTTCTGCTGTATAGATCCGCAAGTAGCTGCCATCTTCCTGCATCCGCATCCTTGCATATAATCTGCCCTGGGCATCCGTTGCCATGCTGTCAACGATATTCCATTCTCTATCCCCGACGGTGAAGCTGTTCAGCAGCGCTCCCTCCGGGCTGATATGATAGATCTCAGGCAGCCAGCCGTGTTCTGCTCCCGGTGCCGCCAGTAGCCGCAGTCCGGCATAGATACTGCCGTCCGGTGCCATGCACAGGCTGTAGACTTCTCCGTTTTCCGCAAAATCTTCAAAAAGCGTCTCCGGCGTTCCGCTGCCGTAAGGAACAAATTCCACCCGCGCCTGACCTTCCTTGGTATAGCCGCCGACATACAGACCATTTTCTGCCGTTGTGACACAGCGGATACTCAAATCTCCGGTATAGGCGATGTTCCATTCCTGTGCCGCAGTATCGGCTCCCAGCACGGTTACCGTATTTGTGCCGTTGTCAGATGTCTGGGCGCCCCCGGCTGCCATCTGGCTGTTCTCCGGCTTCACATATTCATACGCCCCTGCCGCAATCTCTTCGCTGATCTGCGCCAGGCTGTAATCTCTCTTCTCCCTAAAATCGATCAGCTCCAGCAGCTGTTCATCTGTCAGCTCCTTCTCCGGCAGGAAAAAGGTACTCCGTTCCGCATAAAAAGCCACACCCTTTTTGTATTTTTCGGGGCTGTCGATCAGCGTAAGTTCCCTCTTCGGAAAATACCCCTGCTCCAGATATGCCTGTCGGAGTTCTTCCATTCTCGCAGTCTCACTCTCAGTAAACGGTCTGCTGTAGGAATCCGCAGAGACATCTGCCTCCTGCAACTGGGCAAAATATTCCTCCAGCTTTTCATGATTCATGCTTTCCATTCGCGCCTGGTACAGCCCGGATGCCGTCACCGTCGCCGAAGCCAGTACCAGACAGGCTGCCGCCAGGATCGCTGCCCGCCGGAAACTATAGTGATGATGCCTGCTGCCTCTGTCTTTTTTCTCCAGGTTCCACAAAATGTCATCCACCCGCGCATCCAGATCTTCCGGTACCGCCATCTGTTCCTGTTCCGCCATTTTATATAATTTTCTATCTAAAAAATCGCTTTGCATCTCCTGCTCCTTTCCGCTGCTACAACATTGCCCGCAGCTGCTCCTTCGCCCGATGCAGACGGGATTTCACTGTGCCCTGCCTGCATTCCAGGATCCTGCTGATCTCCGGGATCGTGCATCTCTCATAGTAAAATAAGACGATCACATCCCGATACCCGCCGTCCAGCTGCATCACCGCATCCCACAACTCATGATGCTCATCGTAGAATTCCGGGGACAGGTTCTCCTCCCATTCCACTGGGCTGGTGCGCTTATTCTGCCTGTAGATCTTCTTCGCCTCGTTGGCGGCAATCTGCAGGATCCAGTTACGAAAACTGTCTGCTTTTTTCAAGGTATCCAATTTTTCATAAGCATGTACAATAGCTTCACTGACCGCATCCTCCGCATCCGCACTGTTTTGCAGAATCGAATATGCCAGTCGGTACATGGGAAGCATGTCACTCTTCACATGCTGTGCAAACTCTTCTTTTGTCATGACTGCCAAGGTACCACCTCCTTCTTATCGCCGGCTTCACTATATATGAGTCGCAAGTAGCGGAAAAGGTTCCCAAAAAGTAAGGCACCGGACGGATCCAGTGCCTTTTGATGTCAAATTCGTAAAAAACCTATTCTGCCCGCAGTCCATGCAGCATCACGGTATTCTGCCATCCGCCCGTCCCACAGGTTCCGGTATGCAGAACTCCGACACTGCCGCCCGCAGCAGCTGCCTTCGTGTCCACGGTGATCTCTGACGGATATTCCACAGACGGCGGAAGCTCCTTTTCCGTCCACAGATGCGCCCGCAGCCGTCCATCACGAATCTGCACTTCGATATGGCACCCCGTCACAAATCCCGCCGTGTAACAGCGTTCCCCGATGGGGGATGCAAGCCCCTCCTCATAGTACACCGGGAATACCGCCACCGCATTGGAGGCTTCCTGGGATCGCAGGATCCGAAGTGCCGGTCCTGTCATCGTCTGTGCATCAAATCCGACACACACATCCATGTATTGCCCGGCGCTGCCGAAGCCCTGTCCGGATGTCTTCGCAGGATCCAGATACACTTCCGCCCGCATTTCGCGCGCTTCCTCTGCAAAGGTATAGAATAGCTTCACACCCTGTACGGTGGGCATCAGTCCGGCGCCCACGCAGCCGTTTCCAGCAGTACGATAGCTCCAGGGAGTCTCCGGCAACTTCTGCTCCCATTTTCTCCACTCCGCAAGCGCCTCTCTGGGCGTATAGAAATCCCTCGTCCACCACTGCGGACGGATCCTGGGCTGAAGTTCCGTAGGGAAATTCGTAAAATCGGTCTGCACCCGTCCGGCATCCTCGATTCCTTCCGGTTCCAGCCTCTCGCAGGCACACAGTTCTATCGTCTCTCCATAGGCGCTGCAGTTCGTCCGAGGGGTGACCCGCACGTACACCGCCGCTCCAATTGCTTCATTTCCCGGATGATACGCACGATTCCCCACTCCGGGGCGGCTGACGGATACGGTTCTGCGTTCGCCGTTCTGCTCCAGTTCCCAGCAGATCAGGGAAGCATCCTGTGCTCCTTCCAGCTCCAGTTCATAGTGCAGGATAAACATCCCCTTCTGCCATGTAACACAGGGATCCTGCTGCCATTTCGGTGCCGGGCGGGTCGTCGGCGGGACTATAATCTCTGCCATAGCCGCCAGTCCGGTCTCTGTGCGCACGGACAGTCGGTTCTTCCCGGTACGGACACCGTTATTTTCTCCATACAGCGTCAGTTCCTGCCCCTGCCTCTGCAGACGGATCCTGCTCCCATCTTCCGTGATTTCACAAGCCAGTTCCGGGTGCTCCTGCGTCTCGCCGCTGAAATGTTTTACCTGGGCGGACAGGGTCTGGCTTCGATGTTCTTCGGTTAATTCTACGCTCCCCCGGCTCAACACCAGCTGTACCGGCAGATGCTCTGTCTCTGCTTCCGGCAGGTACTCCCGTTGTCCTAGCGGATCCCAGTCGTCCGTTCCCCGTAACAGGTTCCGGACGTTGTATTGCGCCCCACTTTTCGCCTCTGCCAGAAAAGCCCGCAGCCCCTTTTTTCCGGTGAGATCCACGGTATGTTCTGCAGGTCCTATGGGTGTATCATTTCCATATGCATAGCACATGGTCTCCGGCTGGGGATAGCGCGTCCATTGCACCTGCAGTGCCCGGGAGGTTCCCATGCTTTCCTTACGCAGATCCTCGAACCTGCAGCCGATCACATACACGCATCCCTGCCCCTTCATAAAATACTGGTCTGCGCCGCTTCTGTCCCGGTGTCCGCAGATCCGGAACAGACAATTCAGGAACGCACTTCCCGTAGCATCCGTTGCAAAGATCGGGCATCCCCCGTAGAAATCAAAATCACAATGCAGATATACCGCATTGCCATTCAGGGCATCATCGGTGGATTCAAAATGGCAGTTCTCGTACAGGCTTCTCTTCGCACCGCAGATGGGATAGAGATTCAGCCGGCTGACAAAACGGCAGTTTTTCGCATAGAACCGGTCGCCCACCACATCGCCCAGCTGCGCCTGTGTGACTGCCTTGCAGCGCTTCGGTCTGTTTTTCGATGGATCTCTTGGATACTCCAGATCCACGTTGCAATAGTTCCCGATGGTCAGATTCTCCAGGTACAATCCGTCCCCCTCAAAGTGCAGCATGGTATAATTGCCGATACAGCCGTGGGACTGTCCCTTGTTCGCCGCAATCACCACATCCTCCGGGTGCTCCGACAAACCGATCAGGGACAAATAACTGCATTTTATTTTCTGCTGATAAGGCAGGAAATCTCCCTCTGTCCCCCGGAAAATTTCCTCATCCTCCGGATCATGCAGCCAGTAGACATCCGGCACCAGATATACCGTCATCGGCGCATCCGGCGTTCCATCCTGCAGTGCCCCGGAGGCAAACAGCTCCTGTAATGAGCGGAAGCACCATGCCGTTCCCGGGGCGGCACTGCCGTCTAGCAGCAGATGGCGCGCATCCAGTTTTTCCATCATCGCACTTTTATCTGTCATAATTTATCCTCCTCTGTTAAAATATCTCCGTGTCTCATTATACGGGCAATGCAGGTCAGAAGTAAAGTGACAGTTTCCTTCCGGGAAGTGACAAAAGGTTCCAAAAAAACAAGGCACCGGACGAATCCAGTGCCTTTTGATTTAAAATCTGCTTTAAAAATAAAAGTTAATTTTTGTTTTCCTTTTTTAATTCGGAAACAGACATCTTTTTATATTTCTTCGGGATTATCAATACATCATTTTCATACGCAGTCATCCTCTGTTACCTCCCATAATAATCTTTGTTTTTCTCTTGTTAACTCGCTTTTTCTCACATTTTCATTTCTTCATAGAGATATTTTCTAAGTCTATGTCATTCCCCTTGGCCATGAATCATGGATATACGGATGTTTAGGGTACACAAAACAAGACGTCGTCTTATTCTGCTATGATCGGCCTTTCAGCACCTTGCGGCGGACGTCTCCTGAATCTCACAGTTGTTCTTCTTATGCTGCTTGCGGCTGCCTGTGAATATCTGAAAGCAGCTTCTGCGGATCGTAGGTCACTCCATTTGCCAGGATGGCATAAAAGACTCTTATCAGCTTACAGCTGATGGCAATCACGGATTGTTTCTTCTTGAGCGGGTTGTTCGCTCTTGTCGTGTAATACTCATGCAATGACTTAAACTCTGGGTTCTTCGCTATCAGCGGAATCGCTGCATTGAACAGTACTGCCCGTAGCTTACTTCGACCTCTTTTGCTTATGGTCGTCTGTCCTTTGTGCTTTCCAGAGCTGTTCTCCCGTAATGAGAGTCCTGCCAGCTTTTGTATCTGTCTGGGTGATTCGAAACGCCTCACATCACCCACTTCTGCCAGAAATCCGGCTACCGTGATCACTCCTATACCTTTGATGGCAAGCTTTTATTTTACCACTTCTGTCAAGAAAAGAATAGCAGGCGAATATTTGCTTTTCAAATAATCGCCTGCCATCGAAAGGGGGGGGTTGTTAGCACATTATAATTTAAACTGGTTCACAATACTGTTTAACTCTTTTACATACTCAACCATATCATTGGATAATGCATCCGTCTTTCCAACCATCTCAAAGATTTCGGAAGACTGGTTCTCAATATCTCCAATTCCGTCTACCGAAGCATTAATAACACCGGAAATGCTGTTGATATTATTCTTAATTTCAATCATTTCTTCATTCAGTTTGTTAACGGAATTGCTGATTTCACCCATGATATTTTCAATGTCTGCAGAACTGTTATAATAATTCACTCCTGCTTCCATAAATCCATGATAATCTGCCATTACCGTAGTGTCCATATATTCCATTGCCTTGTTCAGACACTCTACCATGCCTTTGGCAGCATCTTCAATTACTTCTACGACCTGTTTAATATCTCCGGTTGTCTGCTCGGTCTGGGTTGCGAGCTGTCTGATTTCTTCCGCAACAACTGCAAATCCTCTTCCTGCATCTCCCGCTCTTGCTGCTTCAATCGAAGCATTCAGTGACAAAAGATTTGTCTGGGAGGCAATCGCCGAAATCTGTTGTGCCAGCTTGCTGATTTCGCTGATTTTCTGTGCCTTCTCAACTGCAGATTCTGTTTCTCTGCTCAGCTCTTCATACATATACTTTGTCTTCTCGTTCGCTGCCTTGGAAGATTCCTGCATTTCTCCGGATTGAAGATGAACGGAAGTTGCTTTTTCTTTTCCGCTTTGCAGCCGCACATTCACTTCTGCCAAATCTGCAGTGATTTCCGTGATGTTATTTTCAATCATCGCTACCGAGGGCAATACATTCTGCTTCATCTCATTCGACAACTGGTCCGTGGTACTAAGATTTCGATTCGAATTCTTCTCCAAAACCCCAACCATGTTCTCCAATGCATCCGAGCCGTCATGTATCTTGTTGGAAACCTGCGAAATTCGCTTAACAACACTTTGAATGTTATCTTTGAAATTTGTTATGGCACGGGCCATCGCACCGGTTTCATCGTTATTGCTTTCATACTTGCCTGTAACGGTGTTGGAAGAAAAGTTCAATTCGCCGCTTTCCTTTAATACATCGGTCATCACCCGAACCGGTCTTGCAATTGTCTTTGCAAGGAGCCAGGAAACAATCAGCATGGCAACAATACATATTGCAGCACCAAGTATTCCAATAATTACAATGGGGCGAACCACGCTTAATGCCTCCGATTTATCTGCCATAATCAGCAGCATCGGGTTGGACCCATCGCATACATAATACGCAACGAGCATGGTTCTTCCACCAACCACAGTTTCCGTCACAGACGCTTCCGGAATATCCGACTTTGCAATTCTGCTCATCAATTCCGGGACAACCGTTTCCTCCGGAAACTGGTCCAGATAATTCGTAGAGTTATAACTTGCGTCCGGGTAATAGCAAATCACCCCCGAACTGTTTACAAACACCGGATAACAGCTTTCTACACTTTCAATCTGTACGTTCTCAAAAAGTTCGTCCAGTTCCTCCTGCAACAACATGGAATAACCATTTTTTTCCAGACGATACTCCACCAGAGAACCATACGCTTTCACAAGGTTCTTCATATTATCGCAGATACTGTCCTGATACAGAGAAGTTACCTTGGGTAGAATAATCAATTCGCTTACAACGACTGTAATCATGGAACTGATAAATACCAGCAGCATAATCTTCTGCGCAATGGAAATCTTAATTTTACCAACATCTAATTTTTTTGCTCCGGTTTCCATTTTTCCGCCTCCATTCATCCCTAAAGTATTCTGTAATCAGCGTCTCTATCCGGTTTTTCATGTAGATAATTATTTTCCTGTCTTACGTGTACGAACATCAAATGCAACTGCAATGATGAAAATAATACCCTTTACAACGTACTGATAGGAAATATCTACGCCCATCAGGTTCATACCATTTGTCAGGGACACAATAACAAGTGCACCAATAATCGTATTTGTAACACGTCCGATACCACCACTTACAGCAACACCGCCAATGTAAGAAGATGCAATGGCATCCATTTCAAATGCATTACCTGCAGTAGGTGTTGCAGACTGCAATCTGGATGTATAAAGAATACCTGCCAGAGCTGCCAGAACACTCATGGAGCAGAATGCGAACATCGTTACCTGACGAACGTTTACACCGGAAAGTTCCGCTGCCTGGTCATTACCACCAATACCATAAATGTAACGACCAAGTCTTGTCTTGTTCAACATATAGTTATACGCTAAAAGAATCACTCCGACAATAACTGCGGTCCATGGAATTCCCTGATATTTTGCAAGTACATAAATAATTACCATAATAATTGCAGAAACGAATACCAGTGTACCAATAAAGATTGGCATGGAAATTACTTCAAAGTTGTATTTCTGCTTATTCTTTCTTGCCTTAATCTGGGACATAATTACCAGTACAACTGCCACAATACCAATCAGCAGGGTAAGGAAATGAATTTTATTTCCAAACAATACAATATGTAATGGTAAATCCGGAATAAAGCCATTGGACAATGCGTTAAATCCTGCATTTGGTATAATGATGGTACCGGTTTTCTGCAAGGATAAGTTCAGCAATCCACGGAAAATGAACATACCAGCCAATGTTGTTACGAATGCGGGTACACCAACTCTTGTTACGAGAACACCCTGGTATACACCAATGGCAAGACCAATTACCAATACAATCGGTATTGCAACCCATTCACTCATGCCCTTCTGGGTCATCAGAATTGCTGCGATTGCGCCACTAAAACCTGCCACATAACCTACAGACAAATCAATATGCTTAATAATCAAAATCAAGGTCATACCAATTGCCAGAACAGCTACATATCCTGCCTGATTAAATAAGTTTGAAATATTTCTTGCTGTGATAAATCCACCATTGGTCTTTACTGCAAAGAATGCAATAATTGCAACCAACACGATGTACATCATGTAATCTCTGATATTCTTTTTTACTAAACTGCCAAGTTCCTTTCCAATAGAAACTTTTGCTTGACTATTTTCTCCCATCTTGCACCTCCTATGATTGAATAGCCATTGCCATGACTTTTTCTTCTGTTGCTTCTTCTGCTGAAAGTTCACCCGTAATGGTTCCTTCGGACATAACGTATAAACGGTCACTCATTCCTAATACTTCTGATAATTCGGAAGAAATCATGATTATACTCATTCCTTCTTCTACCAGCTTATTCATCAAGGAATAAATTTCGTATTTTGCACCTACGTCAATACCTCTTGTAGGTTCATCCAGTATCAGAATATTTGGTTTTGCAAACAACCATTTTGCAATCTGTACCTTCTGCTGGTTACCACCACTTAAGTTTCCTACCTTCTGTAATATGGAAGGTGCTTTGATATTGATGGATTCACGATATGAATTTGCCATGATAATTTCTTCATTTTCATTAATCGCCAAACCATTCTGTAATGCTTCCAGGTTTGTAATGGAGTTGTTATATTTAATATCCTGAATCAATACAAGACCATTTCCTTTTCGGTCTTCGGTTACATATGCAAGTCCGGACTGAATCGCTGCCTTCGGACTATGGAAATGTTTCTTCTCGCCATTGATGTATAATTCTCCGGATGTAATCTTATATCCTGGTGTATTACCGAAAATACTAAGGGCAAGCTCGGTTCTTCCGGCTCCCATAAGACCCTGGAGTCCTACGATTTCACCTTCATGTACTTTCATATTTACATGGTGCAGTATTTCTCTTCCCTTTACCGGGTCATCTACTGTCCAATCCTTTATTTCAAAGCATACATCTCCGATATTTACTTTTTCCCGCTTCGGATAAATGTTATCAATTTCTCTACCAACCATGTTTTTAATAATCATTGCTTCTGTAATATGTTCAGAAGCTGCATCCATGGAGCAGATTGTTGCACCATCTCGTAAAACTGTGATGGTATCTGCAATTGCCAAAATTTCTTTCAGCTTATGGGAAATCATGATACAGGTAACCCCCTGCTCCTTCAATTCCTTAATCAGCTTTAATAGGTTCTGGCTGTCATCTTCATTCAATGAAGCTGTCGGCTCATCCAAAATCAACAGCTTAACATTTTTGCTTAATGCTTTTGCAATTTCAACTAACTGCTGGTTACCAACACCAAGTTCTTTTACTTTCATGGAAGGGTCAATGTGCAACCGTACTTTTTCCAAAACTTCTTTGGATTTTACAATTGTTTCATTCCAGTCAATGGATTTTCCCTTCATAATTTCATGTCCGAAATAAATGTTTTCATATACACTTAATTCCGGAATCAATGCCAATTCCTGATAAATAATTGCAATTCCTTTTTCTTCACTGTCTGCAATAGACTTGAATTTCTGTACTTCGCCATTATATACGATATCACCCGTATAAGTCCCGAAGCTGTGCACTCCGGAGAGTACCTTCATCAACGTGGACTTTCCGGCTCCATTTTCTCCAACCAGGCAATGGATTTCACCACGTTTTACTTTAAAGTTTACATCACTTAACGCCTTAACTCCCGGGAAGGTTTTCGTGATGTCCTTCATTTCCAATATATAATCTTCCACCGCTGGACCTCCTTTAAAACAGAGCCGGCCTTATACCTCTCTAAGGTGAATAAAGCCGGCCCGTCTATCTCATTATCTCACATTAAGATTCTATGTTGTTGTTAATTATTCTAATCCTGTGAAGTCACCAGCTTCATAGTATCCAGAATCAATTAATGCTGACTTAACATTGTCTTTTGTTACAACTACTACGTCTGTCTGCTTAGCAGGAACATCCTTAGCTTCGTTGTTGTAAGTAGTATCTGTTGCAGGTGTTTCGCCGTTTAATACGGAAACTGCCATTGCTACAGAGTCAGCTGCCAATGTACGAGTATCTTTGAATACTGTCATGGACTGCTTGCCATCGATGATGTACTGGATAGAAGCCTTTTCAGCATCCTGACCAGAAATAACATAGCTTGTTACGTCCTTATCGGTAGAGAATACATCTGCGATTGCACGGGATGTACCATCGTTAGGAGCAAGTACACAAACATCGCCCTTAGCATCTGCGCCGTTTGCTGTTAAGTTAGCTTCTGCTTTAGACTTAGCAACGTTGAAATCCCAGTCTGTTGTAATCTGTCCAATGATTGTACTTAATTCTTCACGAGTAAGGTCTGCCTTATCCTGAAGTGCTACAGCTTCATCAGAGTTTACAATCTTGAATGTTCCGTCAGCAATCTTTGGCTGAAGAACGCTCCAAGCGCCCTGGAAGAAGATGAATGCGTTGTTATCAGTAGCTGCACCAGCGTAAAGGTAAAGCGGAATACCACTTCCTGCAGGAGCATTGTCAATTAAGAACTGTCCCTGAGCTGCACCTACTGCAAAGCTATCAAACGTTACATAATAGTCAACTGCATCTGTACCGGTAATCAATCTGTCGTATGCGATAACGGTAACGCCTTCTGCCTTAGCTGTTTCTGCTGCTGCAGCAGCTGCTGCTCCATCCTGTGCACAAATGATTAATACGTCGATACCCTGAGAAATCAATGTTTCAACATTTGTTTTCTCTGTTGCTGAGGAACCCTGGCTGAATAATACCTGATTTGTGAAACCAGCATCGCTGAGAATCTTTTCGAACTGTGCCTGGTCCTGTAACCATCTTGGTTCATCCTTTGTAGGAAGAACGATACCAACCTGAACGCTTCCGTCTGCAGAAGCTGCATCTTCAGCAGGAGCTGCATCCTCAGCAGGAGCTGCATCCTCTGTTTTGGTTTCTGCCGGAGCAGATGTTGTAGAAGAACATCCTGTGAGTAATCCAACTACCATTGTTGCTGCAAGTAACATGCTGAGTAATTTTTTTCTCATTTTTAAATAACCTCCCTTTGTTTGTTAACTGCTTGTTACAGTAGTTACTTTAACACAGGGAGGCATGACTTTAGTTGTTATGATTCTTCACATTTTTATGTTTTTTATAATAATGCAGAGCATGTATTAGTATTTTTTTGTCTGCACTTTTTTTCAAATGCAATTTTGTCCTATTGTACTTTGGGACGTTCAATATATACATCTTCCCGCAAATGAAATCCGCTGTCGATGATGGTGGCGTCTATATTTCCTTTCGTTACTGCCAGCGGCTGCAGCTTTATGTAGGGCACATCTGTAGTTCCATCGTTCAATGTTTCTTCTGTTACTACCGTCTCCCCCTTTGCCATTGCCACCGCACATTCTGCAGCAGATTTTGCAAGCTTTTCAATCGGTTTATACACCGTCATATATTGTGTTCCCGCAACAATTCTCTGGCACGCCTCCAAATCTGCATCCTGTCCGACCACACAGATTTCTCCTGCCAGCCGGTTTTCGGAAAGTACCCGGACCACCTCTCTTGCCAGGTCATCATTTCCGCACATAATCCCCTGTACTTCCCTGATTTCTTCCAGATGTTCCGCAACATACTGTCCTGCCAAATCCGCCTTCCAGTTGTCAATGTATGTCATATCTGCAACAACAATACCTTTTTCCGAAATAGCCTCCCGGAATCCCCGTTCTACATAGGAAACGTTATTATCCTCTGACGGACCGCAAATCATAATAATTTTGTCTCCCTTTTTCAGCACCTTTGCCATTTCCGTCCCCATGAGCTTTCCAACCATCTCATTATCAAACGATATATACAGGTCCGGGGCAGCCTCCAGTGCAAGGCGGTCGTAGGAAATCACCTTAATTCCTGCGTTTTTTGCTTTTTTAATCACTTCGGTAAGAGAATAGGAGTCAATCGGAACCACCACAAGCACATCAACCTTTTTGTCAATAAAATATTCAATCTGCTTTATCTGTTCCTGCGCATCTCCGTTTCCATTCTGCACATTCACTTCTGCCCCAAGCTCCTGCGCCGTAGAAACAAAGACATCACGGTCACGCTGCCAGCGCTCTACCACAAAATTGTCAAAGCAGCAGGCAATCTGTATTTTATCTTCCTCCCGTGGCTCTTCCACTGTTATTTTGCTTTCTTTCCTGCCGCAGCCTGCAAGCAAAAATGAAATTATCAGTATTCCCATATATAAGAAATTTCGATATCTCATGCGTTTTCTTCCCTTTTCTCTTTAAACTCCGTAGGTGTAAATCCTACATTCTTCTTAAAGGTTCTGCTAAAATAATTCGGATCTGCATACCCAATCTCATTACAGATTTCCTTCATGCTTTTATCCGTCTTGGAGAGCAGCTCTTTTGCCTTCTCCATCCGGATGCCTGTAACATATTCAATAAAACTTTGTCCCATCTCTTCTTTAAACAGCTTGCTGAAATAGTAAGGACTGATATTTATCTGTCTGCTCGTCTCATCCAGAGATACTTCATTCTGGTAATTGTGGTCAATATAATCCTTTGCAATTGCAATCAGATTCGTGGCCTGTTCTTCCTTTTTGTTTACAATATTACGACAGACATCCTGTATCTTCGTAATGAACCAGGTCCTGATTTCTTCATAGTTGCTCATATCGTTGATGCTTTTCAGGTAATCATGTCTGGAGCTGAAACGGTAGACCATCCCCCCGCTTTCGTATCCGATTTTCTCTGCCCAAAGCACAAATTCCAGTACCTTCAGCTTAATATCCATCACATTTTCTGCATTGCTTTCCAGCATCCAGTTAAAAAAGCTGGTGGCTTGTGCAGTTGCTCCCTCCAGATTTCCCTCTTCTACAAAGGAAAACAGTTTTTTCTCTGTCTGAACCGGATAATTCTCCTCATAATCGCATCCAATCGGAAGGTCTTTCACATGTGCCACACTTCCACTGGATATCCGGAAAGAATTAATCGCCTCCGAATAGGAAACACCTGCCTTTTCAAGAAGCATCACCGAACCAATCCCGACCCGGAATTTTGCATCAATTCTACCCGAAAGCTTGCGTACCATCTTTCTTGCGTTTTCGATTACTTCAATACGGCTGTCATACTCCTCGGAGCTTTCCTCTATTCCTACCGGAACATAAACAATAATCATGTTTGCCATCATCGGTCCCACAATTCCGGTAAAAAACTCCTTGATAATCTCCCGGATTTCCTGATAGCTCGACTGAACACGCACACTTGTACCAACCGTATTGGTAAGATGACCATTTTCCTGGTCATCGCCACACTTGATAACCATCATGTATCCCTGTTCCTCTTCTACCCCAAGGAGCTGCTTATACCGCTCCGTATCCTCGGCGTAATTGTCCTGAAACAACACCGAATATATCAAACCGCTCTCAATAATCGGAATGACCGTCTCCAGTTTTTCCCGAATCAAAAGGTCATTGCTCCGTTTTTCCCTGGAAACATCCACCTCTTTCATTGCCTTGCGGAGAATATCAATGATTACATTTTTTTCGATAGGCTTGTTAATATAGTCCAGAGCCCCCATTCCCAATGCCTGTTTGGCATAATCAAAGCGGTCATATGCACTCAGAATAATAAATACCGTATTATGGCAGGTCTGTTTGATTTCTTTCATCGCCTCAATGCCATTGATTCCTGGCATCTGAATGTCCATAAAAGCAATATCCGGACGAAAACGTTCCGCAAGCTCAATTACGCTTCTTCCTGTCTTTGCCGACTCAATCATGCAGCTATCGCCGAAATTCTTCTGAATGATGAAGCTTAATGCATCAATTACAATTCCCTCATCATCTGCAAGCATAATCTTGTACATCCGTTTTTCCTCCTCGTTTCATGACCTATTGCATGGGAATCCGAATGATGAATTCTGTTCCCTGGTTGATTCCATCGCTTTGAATCTGTAAAATATCCTCTTTTCCGTAGAAAAGGGCAAGCCGTTTTATTACATTATCCAGGCCGATTCCATTAGAATCCTTATTGTCTGCAGAAACCTGTACGCTTCCGCTGAGAATCTGATGAATTTTGTCCTGGCTCATCCCAATTCCATTGTCCTTCACGCTTACACAAATATCATTGTTATCCCGGTATACGGATAACAGAATTTTGCCTTCCCGGTCAATCCCCCGAATTCCATGGTTTACACAGTTTTCTACGATTGGCTGTAATACCATTGCCGGAATGGATGCATTTACCAGCCGTTTATCAATTTGCTTACTATAATGCACCTCTCCGGAAAAACGCACGTTAATAATATAAATATAATTATCTACCAGTTCAATTTCTTCATATAAGGAAACACTTCCGTAATCCTTTTTTACACTATATCGAAAGAAATCCGCCACATTCTGAACATATTCATAGGTTCTCTCCGCATCCTCCATCATTGCAAGCTGAGCACCCGCATTTAACGTATTGAACAGAAAGTGCGGATTAATCTGTGCCTGCAGGTATTTCAGCTGTGCATCCTTCAGATGTGCTTCCATTCGAAGCTCCTTTTCCTGCATCTGACGTTCTGTTTCCATGCTCTGGCGGAGCCGCTTGATGTATTCCTGAATACTGAGCACCATTTTATTGAATGCTTTCGTTACAACGCCCACTTCATCATTTGCATAAACTTCAATTCTGGCTACCTCCAGGTTTCCTCCCGCTACTTCATTCGCAGTTTCTGCAAGCTTGCGCAATGGCTGTATAATCCCCTGTGTCATCCAGATAATCAATACAATCGTCAGCATTCCCGTTAAAACAAACATCATCTGATTCAACGTTTCCACACGGTGCATGGTATTCATCAGTACGTAATAATTCTGCGAATTATGATAAAATTGTTTGTTATTCAGGCAATAGATGTAGTCCCGGATATACGTGCACAATTCCGTTGCTTCTTCATAATTCTCTTTATATTTCTCAACATCATAACCACGCCGGTACTTGATTGCCAGCTCGCTCACCTTCCGGTAACGCTCGGAAAGATTCCGAATGTTTTTCTCAAGTAAAAGCAATTCATCATCGGTAATCTGATTATTCAACCCTTCTACCAGTTTATCATATTCTGTAACATCCCGGTAAAAGTTCTCCATAGAATCCGTCTGCCGCAAGTTCAGATATTCCGTCATATCATCCTGTACCAGCGTCAGAATATTCTGCAGCTCATTCAGCTCTGTGTTACTCGCATACACCTGTTCAATCCGAAGCATCATTTCATCCAGATTGGAATAAATGTATACATTCACTCCAAACAAAACCACCGTCATAATCAGGAATACCGCTATCAGCTTCATCTGGATGGATATTTCAATTTTATGAAGTTTATTCTTCAGTCTTCGAAGCATCCTCAAGGTACTCCTTTACGTTCGTTTCCGTAACCGCATTGCCTTCCATCAGGAAAAAGCCGTTTACATATCCGGTATCCAGATATTCATTCAATGCATCCACGCATCGTCTCCCCATGTCCCGATAATCCACCGCTATGGTTGCCGAAATGATATTTTTATTTACTGCCTGTAAAATCGTATCTGAAGTATAATAGCCAAGCACATATACCTGACCGACAATATTGTAATCAACCATTGCCTGATATACACTGACGGTATTTTTCTCATTCAGACATATGATAAAGTCCGGCAGTTCCTCCATATCAATCAGCATTTCGCGAATGGATTCATCTGCATTAAAGGCACTTCTTCCATCCACCGACTTGATTTCCAAATCAAGCTGCAAATGATTTCCCTCATTCGTAAGTGTTTCCTTAATTCCGTTGCAGATAATGTTTTGTGTGCTGTCATCCGTAGATGCGTCCAGAAGAATCAACACTTCCCGATTCTTCTTGGTCGCAAGCTTAATAATCTGACGTCCGTACTCTCTGCCTAAACTGTATCCACCTACCCCTACATAACTTTTTCTTTGACTGTCCACACAGTCATTCACAACGGTAACTACCGGAATTCCCTCCTGCTGTGCCTCTCGAATGACATTCTGATATTCTTCGGTCTCCTCTGCTTCAAGAATAATTCCATCCACCTGTGCAGCAATTGCAATACGGGCAAGCTCTATTCTGGAGTAATCTCCATCCAGTCCCTCTCCCATAAGCTCTACATAAGCACCTGTTTCCTTGCCTTCTTCCAGACACCCTTCAAATATTTCTTCCCTTGACTGCTCCTCCGGCTGCTCCATAATCAATGCATAATGCCTGCGGTAGCTGCTTGTTTCGCTGTTCTTGTCATGCTGTCCCACCACCATATCCATCTGCTGTCTGGACAACACAATTTCCCCGACGATAAACCCTATCATTACACACTGGAAAAGCACCAGCAGTGCTCCAAGTCCCTTGCTCCATTTTCGATTCCATCCTGATGTTGCTGCCATATCTCTTTCCTCGTTTTTGTCTGCTACTGGCATTCTAACACAAAACGGGCAGAATTATCAATTCTGCCCGGGATTTTTCTTTCGTAAACAGCCAGAAGTTCCTTTATTTTATACCGACCCCAAAAAGTTAGACCAATAATCTAACGATTGGAGGTCGGTATTTTTATGGCTAAGTATAGCTACGAATTCAAAAAAATGATTGTTGATGCTTATTTAAATGGAGAGGGTGGATATAAACATCTTTCATCTGTCTATGGTCCAACTAGAAGAGATATACAAAATTTTTTCTATATCTATTACTGCTTATATAATTATAATCTATAATTGTATTTTTGTTTCTTCCCTTTCTCTGTTGTTCTAATTCGCGCACCAGGCTCCCCCGTCTCTGTATAATATGAATCAATAACACTTTTTCTTGGAAAATCGGCTGAGAATTTGCCTTAAAATTCAAGACTATTTAATCTAGATACTTAGAAAGCTGTTACCAACTTTGAGTATAGTTATAACATATCCGTACCCTTTAGGCAAGAGAATCTCTGAGGAAAAATTAATCCGCTGCGGGCGTGAGGAATTTCTGGAAAAAGGTTACGCGAAAGCGAATGAACGGAAGATCATGGAATATATCTGTGCGCACAGGCAGGAATGCGAGCTAGTGCTGGAGAAATGCTCCGGCACGATCCGGTATCCTTCCGTGGTCGTAATCTCTTTCCCGTCCAAAGATACAAACTGCATTTCTTTTCCCGTTACTTTAGTACTACTGTTTTCATCCGCTCTCTCCTTTTTCTCCCTTATAAATCATTTTTCACGTAAATCAAAAATGTTGGCATATTTTTATAAAAATATCCCGATTTTCATATCTATTAATGTATGAAAATCGGGATATCCTAAGTTCCTCAGAATACTACTTTATAACGAAATATCAATCACCGGAGCAGGTACGGTCGGGACACCGATCCCAGCGGCATCGGCAGAAAAAGATGTCCCGGAGGATCCGGCAGATAAGCTCATGCCGCCTCCGGAGGGAATGACGGGATTGTCCTTCATTTTCTCCAGACGGTCAAACACTGCCTTGAGATACTCAGCATCGGCCTTGACGATGTCTTTCATCTCTTTGTTGCGGTGTTTGATCTTCATCATCTTGAGGTCTGCGGGATCCATCTCCCTATTCACAGAGACCGCAGTATCTGATAATCCATCCAGCCCCATCTCTTCCATCAGGTCACGTAAGCTATCGGACATTTCCTGCATCATCTCCGAGGTGAAATCGCTCATTTCCGACATAAAGTCTCCTGTCTGCGCATAGAATGCATCTATGCCAAGATCAATATAGTCGGATATATCATAGCTATCCCCTGCATACGCCTCACTGCCTGCATACTCATATGCGGAGAGATCCCTTGACATTTCTTCCTCAGAACTTTCCGCAGACATTTCTTCCGCATTCTGCACATTTTCCGCTTCTGCATCCTGCGCATCCTTCGTTTCTTCTTCGCTGATCCGGTCTCCCTGCCAGATTCCTCCGGCTGCCTTTGCCATTTCCTCTTCTTCCAGATGCTTTGCCTTTTTCTTTGCTACACGCTCCATGGCTTTGGCATGGTTGATTGCTGCTTCGATCTCGTCATCATCATAATTGCCGCTCTGCTTCTGCCGTTTCAGGCGCAGGACTTCTCTCCGCGCCTGCCCGGCTGCCTGCTTTGCCGCCTGGGACGTCTTGCTCCGCAGTATCTTGGACGAGATATTTTTGAACTGGTACTTCAATTTCTTCAACGCCAGCGTCGTGTTCTTCGTCTGCTGCCTCTGATTGCGCAGAGCTTCACTGTAGCTCAGCGTGCTGGTAACGATAGACTCCTGTCCCAGGCTGTTTGCCGCCTGCGTCTGCGTACTCCGGCTGTCCCGGGCAAGCATCCGTTTAATATCACTGACCGAATTTTTCGAAGCAGCCGTGTTATTCTGCTGCCCGAAAATGCCGTTTGCACTGCTCTGGTTCGTCCTACTCCCGAAGGTGATCTGCGTCGTTCCCCGGCTGTTCGAGCGCACGAACGTTCCTCCATATTTCCCCATAGAAACCATACAATATCACCTTACCCTCTGAAGTCAAAGTTCTGGCCGACCTGCCGTTCGCCTGCGGTCTGCACACTGTCACTCCGTGTGTTGAAATTGTAGGTTTCTATCTTAGA
>ERZ1026776.772-NODE-772-length-20572-cov-10.362821_pt1 | contig 20572 bp, 18 predicted proteins | sample MGYA00380125_ERZ1026776 | MGnify/ENA primary metagenome ERZ1026776 (study PRJEB33269, sample SAMEA4719761) | human gut metagenome | biome: human-associated habitat; feature: organic feature; material: feces | place: Cameroon | collected 2013-10 ...
TCATGCCCCTCCGGCTGTTGCCGAATCATCAAGGCTTATCGATATTGTCAATCCCAATAATCCTGCTATCTTCGTAAAAAATATGCCGTCCCAAATTGTGCCAAAGCAGGAGGGTGCAATGAATACACAAAATAGAAGGCATGACATATACCCTTAACAGGTATATCGATGTGCCTCGCTTCTTAACGAATTTAAGCCATGAAAAGATGAACATCGTGAAGCTTTTCATGTGATTAAATGAGTTTAGCAGCGTGAGGCACATCAATATAGCGCGAGCGTGCCTGTAAGGGTATATGCCATGCCTACAAGAAGTGTATATATATTTGATGTATTAGGCAAATCAGAATTAAAAAATAATACTTGACACCTCTCCTCACCTATGCTATTCTAAATTCATCAGTTGCGTGCACGTGAACACGTAACGTGAAGACCTACTGGGGTGTAGGTGCAAATTGTGTATCAAATAAAAGGAGAGTTCATCATGTCTATTACCAACATTCCAAATGTAAAATGCGGTATTATTTCTGTAAGCCGTGACTGCTTTATTATTTCCCTTTCTGAAAACCGTCGCAAGGCAATTGTAGAAAGCTACAGTAAAAAATATGGTGATTTGTACGAAGTAAAAAAGACCATTGAAAATGAATGCGACATGCTGGAGGCTGTAAAAGAAGCCAAGGATGCCGGCTGCAACGCTTTGGTAGTATTCCTGGGCAACTTTGGCCCAGAAACTCCAGAAACTCTGGTGGCTAAAGAATTTGACGGCCCTGTTATGTATGTAGCTGCCGCTGAGGAAACCGGCAAAAACCTGATTAACGGCCGTGGCGATGCTTATTGTGGCGTGTTGAACTGCTCCTACAATCTAGGCCTTAGACATCTCAAGGCATTTATTCCAGAATATCCTGTTGGCACCGCTGACGAAATTGCTGACATGATTGCTGAATTTCAACCGGTAGCACGTACTTTGCTAGGTCTGCAGGGCCTCAAAATCATCACCTTCGGCCCTCGTCCACAGGATTTCTTCGCCTGCAATGCTCCTATTGCACCCCTTTATGACATTGGGGTAGAAATTGAGGAAAACTCCGAGCTGGATTTACTGGTTTCCTACAAAGAACATCAGGATGATCCACGTATCAAGGATATTGTAGAGGACATGGCCAAGGAACTTGGCACTGAGGGCAACCCTTACCCAGATTTATTGCCACGTATGGCTCAGTATGAACTGACTCTCTTGGATTGGATGGAAGCTCACAAAGGTGCCCGCAAATATGTAGCCTTTGCTAACAAGTGCTGGCCAGCCTTCCCAAGCCAGTTCGGCTTTGAGCCTTGCTATGTAAATAGCCGTCTCGTTTCCAGAGGCATTCCTGTTGCCTGTGAGGTAGATATCTATGGTGCGCTTTCTGAATACATGGGCATCTGCATTTCCGGTGACACTGTTACCCTGCTGGATATCAACAATTCCGTACCAAAGGATATGTTTGAAAAGAATATCAAGGGTATCAAAAACTACACCGTTGAAGACACCTTCATGGGCTTCCACTGTGGCAACACTCCTCTGTGCAAGCTGAAGAAAGGTGGCGTAAAGTATCAGCTGATTCAGAACCGTCTGCTGGAAAATGGCGGTACTCCTGATATTACCCGTGGCACCCTAGAGGGCGATATAGATGCAGGTGAAATTACCTTCTATCGCTTCCAGAGCACTGCTGATGGCAAACTTCGTGCTTATGTTGCCGAGGGTGAGGTACTGCCTGTTGCTACTGGATCCTTTGGTGGCATTGGCGTATTCGCTATCCCAGAGATGGGCCGTTTCTACCGTCATGTATTGATTGAGAAACGCTATCCACATCATGGTGCTGTAGCCTTTGGTCACTATGGCAAGGTAATCTTTGATGTTCTCCGCCAGTTAGGCGTAGAGGATATTGCATTCAACCAGCCAAAGGGTATGCTTTATGCTTCTGAAAACCCTTTTGTTGATTAAATAAACCTTCCCCCGTTATAACGAGGTGTCCGATGGCCCCTACCTATATAGGTGGTGCGATATTGTGCCTAGGGGTTATAACCCTTGCGTTATAACTACTATTTTTCCCTTATACCCTTATACTGTAAACTAAGAGAACGGCTCCCCCAGAGTCGTTCTTTTAGTTTGCAAAAACTGAACTTAGGCACCAAAAAAAGAGCTGCTCCCTAAGGAACAGCCCAAAATTCTACACCAGTGCAGAGCGATATTTATTCAGCAAATAATCACAGTAAGTTTTGTCGCGAATAGCCTTGGTTACATCATCATTTAATCCCTTGGCTAAAAGCAAGGCATAGAGCTTATTAATCGTCTCTATGCCGTATTTTTTCCCCCGGGATTCGACTCTATCCAATACTTCACACATATCCAATCCCTCCATTTTAGCTAAGTCTGTAGAATATACTTCCATATAGCGCTTATCATTGGTCAATACTGACATCAGCTTCAACAATCCGTCTGCGTGACGAATTTTTTGTTTATTAGGTTGATATTCTTTCTTATTACAAATCTGTACAAAATAATCAGCGATGATTCTAAAATCACTTACAAATTTTCCTACCTGCTTGTCGGTTAATCTAGGCACATCTATTACATTGATTTTGTAATCACTAACAAATGCCCTCAATCGGGGAGGAATATCCAACGCATCATACAAACAGAGTGGCTTTTTCCAAGGTGTTTTGCCAAAATACAAAACCAAGGTTATGATAGGATAACGCTTATTTTTGACTCTTCGCTTCTGCCCTGTAACCTGACAGATCTGCAGATCTGCAACTCATCCTGATTCATTTCATCACGATAGGCTGAACCATCATAGCCCATGATTCGCAGAGGCATATCCGTATCAATAGCCAATTGATTTTCCACACCTATAAGTGCTAAGCGTAGACAACACTTTTTATCAAGCCAATATTTTGCTACATCCCGTTCCTGTTCATGTATAGCAGAATCATCTGCTTTATACTGAGAATAAGTCTGGGCATCCATCAGGCTGTTTTCAGAAATTACTTCCTCCCCATCAAAAAGACAGCCATTGATAATATCTGCAAAAACATCATTGTACGCTTCAAAATTCTTTTGTGTAATGTCTTGTTCTCCCAAGGCCAATCCCCCCTCCCTCTCATATTATACCATAAAGCAAGTACAGATAATAGCACGGCAATATTACCCAGCGAAAAACTTTTACAAAAATAGACAACAGACCTAAAATCTGTTGCCTATCGTGTTAATAAAACAGCTCAATAGCCTGAGGTACGGTTTCAATTTTTAAAGGCAGTTCTGGACCTATTTCGCCGTCCAAGTCACTAACCAGTTCTGTGTCACAGCTTACCTCGTAGGTGGAAGCCTGGCGGTAAATAACCTCCTTGCGGCCTGTTACATCCTTACCAGCCAAAAGCTCCGCCGTAATGGTCATAAGCTCTGCAATATTACACTGCTTCATCAAAAGCAAATCCAGCTTGCCATCCTGCACACTGGCCTGTGTTACAGCATTCTTAAAGCTAGCTACCACACTGCTATTTACAATCAAAAACAGAAATGCCTTTTCCCGAATTTCCTCTCCATCTGCCTTGATAACCATATCCAAGGCCTTAAACTGAGGCAGGGTTTTCAGTCCCTGCACATAATAAGCCAGCTTACCAAAAGTATTTTTCAAACGAGTATCAACCTCGTGGGCAATGGAAGTAACCATACCGGCACTTACCACATTAATGAAATATTCCTCCCCAACCTTGCCCAAATCCACAGGCATGGTTTTACCCTGAGCAATTCTATCAAAATAATCCTCTGTATCCAACCGCAGATAGGTAGCAAAATCATTAGATGTGCCACTGCCAATAATTCCCACTGGCAACTTTAGCTTTTCCTTCATTACCAGATTCACAATCTCATGAACCGTGCCATCTCCTCCGGCAGCAATAATCCCCTCAGGATCAGCCTCTCGGATAAACTCTGCCAAATTTGCATTCTCCGGGGTAGTACGATATGGAATCACCATACAGCCTCTGGACTGCAGCTTTTCAATAATGCTATCCAGGTTGCTTTTGAATTTAGCCTTGCCAGATACTGGATTGTACACCAACACTATTTTTTTCATCATACATTCATCCCCTTCTCTATCAATCATTTTCTACAGTTTTGAACACACCGATTTTCCGCAGGAATCTAATGCTATAGCTGCCAATCATAGGAATGCGGGCAATATCCTCCTCCAGCATACCACCAATCATCAGCAATACCACCAGATACACCAGACAACCTACTGGCACAGAGCCAAAGGTGGAAAGTACGTTGCTGCCCAGTTGAGCCATAGTCCAGTTATAGAACCCATATACAGACACCGCCATAATTGCTGCTGCAAACACGGTTTTCATAAGCTGTAAAACCTCAATACGATAACCAATATAGCGATGAATAAAATACATATTGATAATGGCTGCCACACCCATATCCGCCGCTGTAGCCCAGGCTGCACCCATAATGCCAAGGTAAGGAATAGCAGTCAGACTCCAATTCAAAGCCACCTTGAAGCCAGCAGCAATAATCATATTAATCATAGGTATAGATGGATGTCCCAACCCCTGCAGCACCGCAGTAGATACCTGATGTAGTCCCAATAGCACAATGCTGACAGAGGACACCAATACTGCAGGACCAGCTCCTGGTGCGTTGTAAATCAAGGTAGAAATAGGAGTTGCCAGCACAAAGACAATAACAAAGGCTGGGAAGCAGACAAAGTTAGAAATGCGCACTCCGGAAGCAGTCTGACTAAAAACCAGCTTCTTATCCCCCAAGGCTCTTGCCTTGGAAATAGCCGGCACCAAGCTTACTGCCAGAGAAGCTGTCAAAATAGTAGCCAGATTTACCAATGGCACCGCCATACCAGTTAAATAACCAAATAGCTCAGTAGCCTCGTTGACACTATAGCCTGCTACCTCCAACCGCTGAGGCACAATGGCCAAATCCAGATTGGATACTACTGGCAGCATAATGCTGGCAGCAGAAACCGGCAGGGACAAAGCAAAAATTCTCTTAATAATGGTCCAAGTAGAGGACTGCTCCCCCTCAGACAAAGGCTTAATATCAGAACCATATTCCGCCTTAATATCCTTTTCCAGCTTCCAATGGAAATACACCAGCACCAACAAACCTGCTACTGCACCAGCAAAAGCACCTAGGCTGGCACCAGCCGCTGCAAAATCCAAGCCCCAAGGCAGAAACAGACTGGCAAAAAGAATCATGGTAATAACCCGGAAAATCTGCTCTACAATCTGGGACACCGCCGTTGGCGTCATACGCTGCCAGCCCTGGAGATAACCTCTAGAGCTAGCCAGCAAAGTTACAAAGAAAATAGCCGGTGCCAAGGCCACTACAGACCAATAGGCACGAGGATCACGAATAAAATGCCAGTCAATAAGCCATTGCGCCCCAAAGTAGGTCAAGGCTGTAAAAATCAAGCCAGTTACCAGCATCAAGGACATGGATACTTTGAAAATCCGCTTGGCACCAAATATATCCTTCAGGGCTACCCGTTCTGCCGTAATGATAGAAATAGCTACTGGCACACCAGCCGTAGATACACTAAGGGCAAAAAAATAGATGGGAAAGGCCATCTGATAAAGACCAATACCCTCGCCCCCCAGAATTCTGGAAACAAAAATCCAATTCAGAGAGCCAATAACCTTGACTACCACACCAGCCACCGTAAGTATCAACGTACCCTTTAAAAAGGATTCTCCCTTGCTGGATTTCTTCTGTTCATTATTGTCGTTCATTGAAAGCTCCACCGCCTTTTCGGCCCAATCTGCAATATGCCCAATAGTAGATATATAAGCACCGGGTTATTTGCAAATCACGCCTAATCTAGCTATAATTATCTATAAGTGGTGTAAATTTACACACCACACCAATTTACATCATAACAGCAAAATTATACCACCTAATGGAAAACTCTGCAACCTTGACAGAGCCTGAAAGGAGTTCCAAATAAATGAGTGTTAATCTAATTGATTTTGATATGTCTGTAGGCCGCAGCAAGCCCCGTACCTTTAAGGGAATGCCCAATCAAAGCAACAGCTGCCCTTTTTGCAACACAGAGGCTCTTACTGGCATTATGGCCAAAGAGGGCAATATCATTCTCCTCAAAAATAAATACAATGTTATGGTGCCATCCAATCAGCTGGTACTTATTGAAACAGACCAGTGCCACAGTGATATTCCAGATTATTCTCTGGAGCATATGCGCCAGCTCATGCGCTTTGCTTTGCGGCATTGGCTCACTATGGTCAACTCCGAAATCTATCAGGCGGTGGTGCTTTTCAAAAACTTCGGACCGCTTTCTGGCGGTACAATCCGTCATCCCCATATGCAGATTATCGGTTTTCCAGAAGTCAATCCTGAGCTTATGTATGATCCTGCCGAATTTGAAGGCATTCCTGTTCTACAGCACAACGGCGTAGATGTAAATATTGCCACTCAGCCTAGAGTAGGCTTTACGGAAATCAACATCCGCCTGCTGCCGGAGGCCTATTCTGACAAGGTTTCCTTTGGCAAAGACAAGGAGCAGACTCCCGCCCCATTTCCTCTGGTAAAAGCAATTTACACCTTTGCTGATTTTATCCAGGGAGCAGTAGCCTATCTCAAAGAAATTCATCAACGGGACAGCTTTAGCTACAACATTTTCTTCTACATCTATCAGGGACGGGTTCATGTACGGCTCATGCCACGTTATCCAACCTCCCCTATCTTCATTGGCTACAATATCCATCTCAGCCCTACCAATCGGGAGCAAACCGCCCAGCAGCTGCGGGAAAGACTTCTGCCCCTTACCCAAAAATAATATCATATTTGACCATACAAAAACGGAAGCCTAGTGACTTCCGTTTTTTGTATAAGTAAATATTTTGCCTCACCGCATCTATAGGTAACAATTATCGCCCTATTCGCCACGCGTTAAATCAATCCCCGAATGAAGATAAAGAACAACAGCACCGGCAGTACATATTGCAAATAAGGCTTCAGCCAGCGGCCAATCTTCAAACCATCACCGGTATTGGCTTCCTTGAGGTAATTGTCAAAGCCCCAGCCCCAGCGGGTAGTACAGAAAAGCAGATAAACCAAAGATCCAGCCGGCAAAAGTATATTGCTGACCAGGAAATCCTCACTGTCCAGCACACCTCTAGCCCCAATAATGGTCATATCACTCCAGATATTAAAGCCAAATACACATGGCATACTGCCAAACAGAATCAAAATTCCGCCTAGAATTACTGCCTTGCCCCGCTTCCAGCCAAATGTATCAATAAACAAGGCAATAATATTTTCAAAAACAGCCAATACTGTAGACAGGCTGGCAAAGGTCATAAACAGGAAAAACAAAGCACCCCAAATCTGTCCTCCAGCCATATTGACAAATACATTAGGCAGGGTAACAAAAATCAGAGATGGGCCTGCATCTGGCTGCAAACCAAAGGAAAAGCAGGCAGGGAAAATAATAACACCAGCCATAATAGCCACAAAGGTATCAAGAGCGCAAATCCGGGCTGCTTCCCCAGCCAAGGCTCTATTCTTAGACATATAACTGCCAAAAATCTCCATAGCCGCAATACCCAGAGACAAGGTAAAGAAAGCCTGATTCATAGCCGCAGTCAAAACATTGCCCAAGCCAACCTTCTCCACAGCCTCCCAGTTAGGCATCAAGAAGAATTTCATCCCCTCTGCCGCCTTATCCAAGGTAAGAGAATGAAGAGCCAAAACCAAAATCAATACCAGCAAGGCTCCCATCATAATCTTGGTTACCCGCTCCAAGCCCTTTTGCAAACCAAAGCTGCAGATAAAAAAGCCAAAAACCACGGTTAAAACTGTCCAAAAGCCCATATATACAGGATCTGCCAACATATTGCCAAAAACATTGCCTACAGCCTCTACAGACATACCGCTGGCAAATTCTCCCGTAAGAAATTTGAAGAAATAGGCCGTCATCCAGCCAGATACCGTGGTATAGTACAGCATCAGCATAACACAGCCCAGCAAGGCCGCCCAGCCATGGAGAGTCCACAGCCCATTGTCAGGCTTCAAGGTTCTATAAGCACTCACCGCGCTTTTGCGGCTGCCTCTGCCTACCGCCAGCTCCATAGTCAGCACTGGCAGTCCCATAACCACCAAAAACAACAAATAAAATAATACGAAGAAACCACCGCCATTTTCCCCTGTAATAAAAGGAAAACGCCATACATTGCCAATACCAATAGCACATCCTGCACTAACCAGAATAAATCCCAGCCGTGAGTTAAAAGATTCCCGTGCCATGTCCAATCCCCCTACTTTCAAGATTTACAAGATTTACAAGTTTACAGGAAAACATTTTAACATATGAATATACTATTATGCAATAAAAACATGATGACAATATCCAGACAGCTTCCTACCTGTATATTATCATCATGTCCTAATAGTTACATATTTACTTCAATATCCTTGGAAATATTTTCTCCGTTGGTATCAATAACCCTCTTATACCAGTAGAATGACTTCTTGGGACTGCGCTCAAGTGTCCCTTCGCCCTTGTTATTCTTATCCACATAGATAAAGCCATAACGCTTGTCCATTTCACCAGTGCTGGCAGAAACAATATCAATAGGCCCCCACGGACAATAGCCCAACAGGGTAACACCATCCAGCTCCACTGCCTTCTTCATCTCAGCAATGTGGTTAGCAAAATATTCTATACGGGCATCATCATGAATCATACCATCAGCCTCAGGCTTCTCATGCAGACCGATACCATTCTCCACAATCATCATAGGCAGTTCATAACGCTCTTGCAGTACATTAAGGCTATAACGGATGCCTACAGGGTCAATCTGCCAGCCCCAATCATTAGCCTTGACAAATGGATTCTTTACCTCCCTGCCTACATGGCGATGCTCATCTGAAGTAAATTCAGTTGCAAAGCTCATGTAGTAAGAGAAGGCAATATAGTCTACCTGACCTTCCTTAATAATTTTCAGATCCTCAGGCTCCATTTTGATTTCTGTGCCAAAACGCTCCCATTCCTTCAGAATATAGCTTGGATAATGTCCCCGGCACTGTACATCAGCAAAAACAAATGTCCTATCCATTTCTTTCAACGCAGCAATCTGATCCAATGGCTTGGCACTAGCAGGATATACAGGGCACATAGCAATCATACAGCCAATATACATATCAGGATTGATGCGATGTCCTTCCTTAACAGCCAAGGCTGAGGCCACAAACTCATGATGTGCAGCCTGATACATAGCCTGATAGCGATCTTCCCCTTCCTTATAGGTCAGACCGGAATCCTGAAAGGCATGATGCTCGCTCATAGCACCGATAACCTCACGCTGATTATTAATCTCATTGAAGGTCATCCAATACTTAACCTTGTTTTTATAACGCTCAAAGCAAGTGGTTGCAAAGCGCACAAAGAACTCAATCATGCGACGATCCCGCCAGCCACCGTACTTTTTGGCAAGATGCAAAGGAATCTCAAAATGAGACAGGGTTACCACAGGCTCCATGCCATGCTTTAGCATCTCATCAAACAAATCATCATAGAATTGCAGGCCAGCCTCATTTGGCTCCAATTCATCTCCCTGAGGAAAAATACGAGTCCAAGCAATACTGGTACGGAAGCATTTAAAGCCCATCTGAGCCAGAAGCGCAATATCCTCCTTATAGTGATGATAAAAATCAATAGCCTCATGATTTGGATAATTTTTCCCTGGCAAAACACCATCTGTAATCTCCCGCTTCACATCGGGACTGCCGCCAGTCATCACATCAGCCACGCTAGGTCCTTTGCCAGCTTCATTCCAAGCTCCCTCTGCCTGATGGGCGGCTATTGCACCGCCCCATAAAAAACCCTTTGGAAATGCCATATTTCTTTACTCCTTATTTGTTAGCCTTCTCAGACGGAGTATACTTCATCCACTTGTACTCTGCCTGTACTGGGAAATTTGAATCATCTACTGGATTCAGCCATGCATCTACACCCTTGCCGGCCCACAGATTGGCCATAACCATGCTAGGAGTTACAGGCAGATTACCAACAGCCTTGTGTACTTCCTTGCCATCCACATACCAGGTAATAGCATCTGGCTCCCAATCAAAAGCATAAACATGGAAATCTTCAGAAGCATCAAAGCCCAGGTCACAGAGATACTCATGGTTGCCCTGGCTATCAACAAAATAATTAAACTGAGCCTTGGTAGTATCCTTACCCAAGAACTCAATATCAATTTCATCCCACTGAGTCTTTGGCTCATCATAAGGACCAGTATAGGTAAAGAAAGAAGAAACGATACCATCACTCTTAGCTGGTTTCATACAAACCTCATATAATCCATAATGATATCTATTCTGAGTAAAAGTACGGAATTCAGCTCCAGAATAGTTTATGCCAGGAATTGACCAGCCTGGGCCATCCTCAACATCCAGATTCAGCTGCATACGCTTACTGTTAAAGGTCACATTATCCTTGTACCAGTTAGTATCAAACATAGCGCCATTGCACCAGCCATGAGAAGCCTGAGCCTCCTTAGGCATTTTCTTAGCAAAATCAAAGAAAAAACCATTCTCAGGTGCTGTCTTCTCTACAGTAGCACAATAAGGACTATCCGCAAAAGCCACACCGGCAGGAGCTAAAGAAGCACCTATCCCCATAGCCATTACACCTGCAGCCACAACGCTAGCTATTTTCTTCATCTTCATAAAAATTCCCCCTCATACAAAAATTATTTTTTATCAATTTCCTTATATACATCAATCAGTTCCTGAGCCACCAGCTTAAAAGCCTCAGCACTCATCAGCTGATCCTCTGCATGCATAACCAAAAGGCAGGCTACAGCCTCTCCCTCAGCCTCTCGTCCCAAAAGCTCCAGATGAGAATCATGACCTTCGGAAAAAGAAACATCTCCTTTTTTTAGTAATTCTGCTGCCTGCTCATAATCTTTATCCTTGGCAGCATGAATTGCCTCTATATAACAGCTGCGAGCTGTACCTACTGCAGAAATAATCTGAAATACCTGCATTTCAAGTTCTTCATTTTGTTCCATTTACTAATACTCCCTAAAACATATTCCTGTCAGCCTGGCCTTTGCCAAACTGACAGGGCCTTTACACACAAATTTAGAAGTGGAAATCCACTTGGCCACGCCATACACGGCGAGTATAATCAGCATTGTTAGAAGCACTATCTGTTGTGCTGGACCAACCATAGCACAGTTCTGCTTCAACATTTTTGGCAACAACATATTTGCCGCCAAAGGTCCAGCCAGTGGAGCCATCCAGCCACAGGCTATCACAAGTATCGCCAACCCAGCGTCCATGCTCCTTGTAATTGTGGTATCTGCCATAAAGGTGGAAGGAACCAGGATCATCCAGATTGGTCCACTTGTAGCTTACCTTGAGTGCTGTAGCATTGTTCTGCTCATCTGCGTTTGTACGGCTGTAATCCGCCCACAGATACAGATTTGGAGCAAAGTTCTGCTGCATGCTGACCGTAAACATGCGATTGCCATGATTCCAAATAGTAGGATATTCTTTTAAGTTTCCACTTGGATGATAATACTCATTATAGCCTACAGTACTGCCTGTCTTTTCCACATTGGCCACTGCATAATGAGCCTGAAGCTGAGTACCATGGCCAACAGTACCGCCAATACCAATACCGCTGATGGACAACTGATTGACATCCTTCTTATTTGGTTTCCAATAGAATGCCTTGGCAGCCAAATCATTGTCATTCAGTCTATAATTCAAGGTAAGTCCATCCATGTCCTCACCTACAGCCATAACCTGGAAGCCCAGGCCACGCCATTTGCGACCAATATCCAAGGAGAGCTTTTTATTAATATTACCCTCTATCCAAAGGCGAGGATAGAATTTGCTATCAGCACGGCCAGCGCCAACGTAAATTGAATTCTTTGGATCATCGCCTTTATTAATAGCATCCTTAAAATTGCGATAGTTAGCGTATTTATGGTTAATCTCCCACTCAGTACAAACCTTCCAATCATCATTTACCTTGTAATTGGTTTTCAGACTCATATAATAACGATCATTGTCGTTTTGATTATCATAGCCTCGACTATTGTTATTTTCGTAACGAATCTGGCCAGAACCGCCAAATTCAAATCTATCTACAAAGTTTTCCAGTTTTTGGATAGAGTTGGTGTTTTTCTTAACCTGTCTATCTACCTTCTTCAAGGTTTTCAGCTCGCCAGACAACTCCTGTCTCACACCGTCAATCAAGGCATCATCAGCAAAGCTGCTACCCTTGTAGGCATTGGCAATAATCTTGGCCATCTCATAACGCGTCATAGGCTCATCACCCTTGAAGGAACCATCTGGATAGCCCTCCAGCACGCCATCCTTGGACAGAACTTCCAAGGCGCTATATGCCCAATGTCCCTCAGGTACATCATTAAAAGCTTCCTCAGAAAGAGGTGCACTCTCCTCTGCCTCGGCTGCCATAGCCGTAGCTGTAGACATACCTAATGCCAATGTCAATGTTAATGCCAATAATCTTTTATTATGCATCATTATGCCTCCTCAGCAGCCTGCTGCTTTTCTTCTTCCTGCATACTTGCATCCATCTTTTTTACAAACGGCAGATAAACCAACACTGCCATGACCAGATTGATAATCTGAATTACGGCTCCCTGCCAGCCATCCAATAGAAGGCCTGCAATAATAGGAGGCGTGGTCCAAGGTACCTGCACAGCACCCATTGGAGAAAGGAAACCTATCATCATCGCTGTATAAGTTATGATCAAAGCCAACAGAGGAACCAGAATAAATGGTACCAACAGGAATGGGTTAAATACGATTGGCAAACCAAAGATAATAGGCTCGTTAATATTGAAAATACCAGGGACAGTTGCCATCCTAATCAGAGATGTCAGCTGCTCGGATTTAGCAACCATGTAACTGGCAATAATCAAGCCCAGAGTCAAACCGCATCCACCGGATTTTACAAACACATCATTTACCTGCATGGTCATGAACTTAGCTGCTGGATTGTTCAGCAGGCTCTGTCCGGCATCCAAAAGTGCCTGATTATCCAAGGTATTAGCCATCATCATTGGGGTAGCTACACCATTTACAACATTAGGACCATGAATACCAGCCCAGAATAACAGGCTCTGAAGTCCAACGATAACAGAACCACCTACCAAGGTATCAGTAAGACTCTGCAATGGAGTCTGAATCAGGCTAAAAACCAATTCTGGAGCAGTAGTCTGACCAGCAAAATGACACAGTCCCCAGATAACAGAAGCCAACAGGAAAACAAGGAAGCCAGGTGTCAAAGCCTCAAAGGCTCTTACTACACCGCCAGGAACTGCATCCGGCATTTTGATACCGATGTGATTCTTTACGCAGTAGCAATAAATCCAGCTGGTAGTAAAGGCTACCACCAAAGCAGTAATAATACCATTAGAGCCAGCCCAGTTCTTAGGAATAACATTGCCTACTACAGTACCATCATCCAATACTACTTCAGGAGGCATAATGATAACAAAGGCAGCCAGAGCCAGCCCCGCAGCAGTCATGCCATCCAGTCCCTCATTAGCCACATATTTGTAGGTTACACACACCACCACAATCAAGGCCAAAATATTAAAGGTACCACCACATACAGCAAATAATGGAGCTGCCCAATTCTCACCAAACAAACCACACATCAGCTCATTCCAACCTGGAATAGGCAGACAGGCAACAAGCAGAAACAGTGAACCGCAAATAGTAAAAGGCGTGGTCATAATAAAACCATCCTTTACGGCCACAATTGCCTTTATTTGAGCAAAACGATTCATTACTTCAAGGAATTTGTTAAACATTTCCTCTCTTGACATATATACTCTCCTCCTACTAAAAAATAATTGCTTGTACCAGAACTCTCTCTGATTCAATCCCTTCTTACAATTCTAATATAACAAAAACATTATCCAGCCTCAATATTTCTGAAACACATCTAAACGATGTTACATTGATTAATTCCCTCTCTGTAACACTGATACAATAATCCAAAACAATAAAAATACCCCCAGCCGCAGCCAGGGGTATAATAAAAGGGAATGAGGTTGCAAAATTAGAAGCTCCAAAGCATATTGGCATTCAGAGAATAGCCCTTCTGCTTGCCTGCCCAGCCAGATACCCCAAGATCAAAGGATACAGGGCTGGATTTAGGCGCAATATTTACACCAAGCTCTGCCATCATGCTATTACCCTTGATAGATGGACTAGGCGTACTATAACCATCCGCAGTAGCACAAGCAGAACCATCAAACTCATGCTGCCAAGCCAAGCCAGCATAAATGCTGCGTACATCGCTGGTAGCATGATTAAAGCGGAAGCCCAGGCGGGAACGCTTGGATTTAACCGCATCAAACTCTACATTACTGCCTAAAATATTGGCAGAAGAACTGCCCTGATTGGTATAGAAGAACTTGCAGTAGGTATCAATAGAGTTTTTATCATTGAGCTGGAACACCTTGCCCAAGCCAAGATGAGCACCCCAATAATTGGCATCTGTATCGTAATCAGCACCCAAATCCCCACTGTTGTAATTGCTGGTAAGCTTACCATAGCGGAGAGAACCTTCATAATATGTGCCATTATCATTATTCTGACGAGCCATTACACCCAGGCCGAAGTTCTGAGTATTACCATCTCCCTTGGTGCCATCATCCAAATAAGATTCATAGCTGCCACGACCATATTCAATCATAGGGCCAAAGAGCAGCTTGCCACTGCCATTCTTTACTTCCTTGGCAAAACCGATATTAAAGGCAGAACCCTGTACATCTACATGGGAACCAGATTCCTGACGCATATTGCCATAGCCTGCAGCTGCATAAGGAACCATCTCTCGAGCTGAACCACCTTCAGCATTGGACTGCTGTACAGCCTGGGAAGCATTGCTAAAGCCTGCATTAGACAACAAATCAGCAGAACTCATAACAGCACCCAATGAAGCAATTTGTGTTTCTACCAAGGATTTCGAGCGTTCCTGAGTCCCTGTAACAGACTTAGATAAAGTTACACCATTAGCTCCAGTAGTCAGTTTTGATTCTTGAACTAAAAGTTTAGAAGATGCCATATCCGTGCTATTGACTAATTTTATTTTGGAAGCTGATGAAGATATATCAGCAGTTGTAACCAGAGCATTGCTATTAGCTGCACCATCAATGACAACCTCAGTGATACCATCTAAATTCGTTGTCTTTAATGTGCCATTCGCACCTATATTCAATGTATTGGCTTTAACTACATCTACATCAGCACCACTACCTGAAACACTAATTTTTCCACCAGTAGCATCAACCTCACCTGCTTTAAAGTTATTGCCTATAATATTGACATTGCCACCGGTGCTGTTTACACTCCTTGAAGCTGTGCTGGTACTGTTTGCAGTGACCTTGCCTACTGTAACATTATCACCATTAATATTTATATGATTAGCTGATAGGATAACATTCCCCGCCCCCATTGAAGAACCGTTGACATTAATTGTACCCGCATTCAGCTTATAATCGTTATCTTTCCCTACAGTAATCAGGCTGCCGATATTCATGGTATTGCCCTCGCCAGCATCTATGCTGCCATAATTTACAATGCCTGCCTTAACCACATTTACAATATTTCCTGTACCACCATTTTTAAATACCTTCACACCGCCAAATTGATGTACATATTCATCAGGCTGCCAACTAGCACCAAAATTAACCGTATTTCCTGTTGCATTTTTTGCATCTATAACATAGAAGTTCCAACCACCAGATGTGATGTTAATGTTATTTCCATCAACACTTGTAGCACCTTGCAAGAATTTACCATCCTCACCGCCTAGTAATACCGTGTCATCACCAATGTTATAGCCACCGGCATAAAATGTATTGTCTATTACCTTATTAGCCTTCTCATCTTTACCATCAACAGCTTCCACATTATAATCAGCTGCGTAAGCCTGACTTGCTACTAACAAGCCCAACAGCACCTGTGCTGCCAGTATCTTTTTCTTTCCCTTTAACATTGACAAATACTCTCCTTTTATTCACCTTTTGAACATAGTGCCAAATTTCCCCATCACGGCCACTATAGCTCTTATTTTTATCTACATTTCTAAGATAGCACAAGATAAATCTGCTGTAACTACTTAAAAACAATACTGAAACAGCGTTACACATATTATATTTTCAACCTGTAACGCTAAAACAAATTACCCTATTTTTGCCACAAAAAAAGTCCCATGCTTGCACATAGGACTCCAAATCTATATTTAATATTGGAAATGTATCTTTAGCCAGCTATCCCTGCCGTTGATATGCTTCAAGCCGCTCGCTGCCGCCAAGGACGCAAACAATACATCAATCACATATTTTGCTCCGCCAATAAATACCCTTGGGCCTAGCTCCTCCAGCTTCTTGGCGCTGGCCACAGGCAGGACGATATCCGCCAGCTTCCCTAGGCTGCTTTCTGGCACAGATGTAATCAACAAGATTTTATCACCCTTGCCCTTGATTGTCCTTGCCATATCTACCAGCATCCGATTCTCGCCTGTCCGGCTGATAAATATGCTAAGGTGCTTTTTGTTGCGAGCAGCTGACATCAGATACATCTGTGATATAGAATGTACTACGGTATAGTTTTTGTCCACCATGATAAAGCTGGCAGCTGCCAAGGATGCAATATTCAGATTGTCATCGGTAGCATAAAAGTCCAAATGCTCTGCCGCCTTGATTGCCTCCACTGCCCTGACTACCAGCACTGGCTGCAGCAGCAAATGGGTATCCCGCAGGGCATTAATCTCCATGTGCGTAACCTTTTCGATAATCATGCGCACGGTATCTCGTTCGGTGAATTCCTCATCATGATGCGGCTGGCTGACATATTGCATCATCTTTGCCATGAACTGAATCTTGAAATCCGTATATCCCTCAAAGCCCATCTTCTGGCTAAAGCGCACAATGGCAGCCGAACTGGTATAGGTCAGCTTTGCCAACTGCCTAGTTGAGAGAGCTGCCAAGCCACGATAGTTGTCTAGCAGGAAATCCGCTATCATCTTTTCCGAATCAGAGAATCCATCCTGCTGCTTCAGCTGCTTGATTAATCTGGACATAAACTTCACTTCCCTTTTAATTGATTTTGTTGATTTTACCAAAGAAAATCTACTTACCGACTATTGTACCATATTTTTTCTGCAACATGCAAAAATACTGTCTTATTATTCAATAAAAACAATAAGACAGCACCTTGCATTTACATCATCTGAAAAGTATCAGATTTTATTCAAAACTCCATAGAGGGAAGGCTCTATTAAGTTTCAAATCACTAGCAGTTATTGATTTGTCTGGCTGCATGAAGTAGCTCAGCGCATAGATTCCTGCACCATTGTAGTCAATGGCATATTCGTTGGTAGACCAAGACATCAGTACATCCAAATAGCACTTGGCAGGAGCAGGATTATACTCCTCAATGTATTTCGTCTGGTCTGGATCACCGCCTGATACGGCATTTGGACCGCCTACCATCAAGCCGGGCACATAGGTACCTGTGCTTTCATGGATTCTGTTATGAGGATGCTCTGGCGGATTCTCGCCCATACCAGTCATAAAGCTCTTGTTGAGAGCATTACGGCCAAACATATAATGAATCTGATTCAAGGCTCCATCTATATATTCTGGTTTTGCATCAAACTGATAAGCCATTAGGAGAATATCTCCCTTGGTTACAGCATTCTTCGTAGAAGCCCATGTATATTCATTGGCCTTTAGGCTGCAGCCATATCCATCATCCTTTATTGTATTTGCAATATCATCCGCATAATCCACCAGCTTCTGCCTTACCTGAAGCTGGAAGTCATGATTGGCGTTGGCCGCCATACCATAGCTGAACTGAGCAAGAGCCAGAGTATTATCCCAGGTAAAGAAGCCTGGCTTCTGCAGGATAGTATCTTTTTGCTGCTTCATAAGATAATTCTCGTACTGCTTATCTCCAGTGGTACGAAACAGCTCGGCAGCCAGCCAGCAGCGCTCAGTAGCATCATCTGTATCGTTATACGGGCCAGAACCGCTTTCCTGTCCCTCGTCTACTCGATAGATAGACTCTTTTTCCTTAGCCAGATATTTCCAAACGGCCTTGGCTCTTTTGAGGCAATCGTCGGCAAAATCCTTATCATAATCCGAATAGATACGACCAGCCATAGCCATAGCTGCACCTGCCATAGCAGTGCTGGCAGTACAGGTACTATAAATATACCTCTGCTGTGTATCTGTATCAGGGGATTTGTCAAAGCCTGGCCACTGAGCACCAGATATTTTGTGGAAGGTACTGCCATCCTTGCGCTGCATCTTCTTCAGGAACTCCAGCTCAAATTTTACCTCGCTAAGAACATCTGGCATCGCTTCTTCCTTTACTCCTTGAGGGAAGAACAACTGTCCCTGAAAGAATTTCGTTGGGGATGCCTCATAAGCCATCATCATTTCCCCTGCTGCAAGTGCTGCCGTGGTAGTGTATTTACCATAATCACCAGCATCATACCAGCCGCCAGATACATCTACCACATCACCTTTTTTGTTCAGCTTATCTGTAAAATATACCTGAGCTTCCTTATCCTGAGCATGGCCACTGGTAATTTTCAGACCAGTTACCTCGTCCTCCATAGGCGTATTAGTGCGGGACAAGGTATAGGAACGCCAATTTTGCAGAGCTGCTACACCGTAAACATTATCGCCAATTGCAAAATCAGCAGATTCCTGGTCGCCTATTACCAGCTTGTACCTGCCTGGCTGGTTAAAATCCGAAAAGTCCGCCTTGGCTACTTTATCACCTGACATGGCATCATTATTTTGAACTCCTATTTTTCCTTCATAGACTTTTTTGCCTGTTACTGCATCTACCAGGCAAAAGCTATTTTCCGCACTCGTTAATGAAACCATGGCTATCTTGGCATGATTGGTGAGGTAGCCAACTTGATCCACATGAATACCATCAGAAGCAGCTAACGCTGTTCCTGCATAACATCCCATAGGCATTAACGCTCCAATAGATGCTGCCAACATCATTTTTCCTATCCCCATAACCCCGAACTCCTTTTGTATGTAGTAATCATTCTTTTCTCTATATAGTTATTCGAAAGTTATTCGCCCATCAATTTCCTAGCAAAAGCCAAAACACCTTTGCCATCCATACGGCCATACATACGCATTTCAATAGCATCTACTGGCTTGCCTGGAAGCTGTGACTTAACCTTGGCTAAATTAAAGCTAACCTGTGGTCCTAAAAGAACTACATCAGCATCGGCGGCCTTGTCGCCAGCCTCAGCCATTGGATAGGCAGCAATCTCACAAGCATAGTTTTCAGCCTCTGCAGTAGCCTGCATTTTTTTTACCAGCATAGAGGTAGACATACCTGCGGAACAAAGTAAAACAATTTTTTTCATGACAATCTTCTCCTTTATTTTCACCTAAAATATGAAGCATTCTCTTTCGCTTTTCTGGTTTTATTTTAGCAATTATCTTCATCCAAAACAATATTTTCCAGCACAGCTGTAATAATGTTACAGTAAAAAAATATCCTCGTGAAACAATATTTCAATGTGTATTGACTCACCAATGAAGGATAATCATTATCGGATATTTTTTGATACAAGATAAAAATGCCCTTGATACTATCTAAACCGTATCAAGGACATTCTACACACAATAATTATTTAATTTGATTTGCGAGTCAAGGTGCGAATAACCTTGCTGCCAGCATTACGAATCTTACGAACCGGCGCCATACGAGTCTGGTATTTGGGCTTCATATCCTTTACCTCTCCAAAATCCCCACGGCGAAGCAAGGTTGTCTTGGTCTTTTCCGGCTTGAAATAACGACGGAAGCTGTTAAACAAAAGCTCTGGTGCCGCAGTCTGCTGACACAGGAAGGTATCTGCAGAAACATATCTCAGCTCAGGGAAAGCATGGAAGGTCATGTGCCCCTCTGGGAATACCACCATAACAGCAATATGGCCGTCTGGCATTTCCTGATTCATGGTATTCAGTATTTCAAGCTTAGTCTCCTGCAGCAGCTCATTCACCTTGGACATAAGCTCCTGGGCACTGCCAAAACAGGAGGCCTTGCATTTGTACATATCTATGGTGAGATGACGGGCTAAAATTTTCAAATTGTCCACCTCTTCTTTTATAGTGTTTTTTTATTGTACTATATTTTTCCCTTTTCGTAAAGACTTCATACCAACTCATGTCATATAAATATATTTGTTTTCCTCTACCTGATAGCTTACTAATTCTGATTTGCCGAATTGTCTATCTCCTCAAATATTGTAAATTAAGGTCGTTAGATTAGCGGTTCTTGAAATACAGCCTGCGGTCATAACGACTTTTGCTCTGTCCGACTTAATGGCCCTATCTGAGAGTTTATCCTGACGCAGTAATACCGCTTGTCGCTGAGCCAATTCACAGAGACCGTATTGGTAGAGAGTGCCACCGGGGCCACTTTTGCTGCGCAAAAGCAGGAGTCTCCCGACGC
>ERZ1026776.774-NODE-774-length-20557-cov-49.639547_pt1 | contig 20557 bp, 18 predicted proteins | sample MGYA00380125_ERZ1026776 | MGnify/ENA primary metagenome ERZ1026776 (study PRJEB33269, sample SAMEA4719761) | human gut metagenome | biome: human-associated habitat; feature: organic feature; material: feces | place: Cameroon | collected 2013-10 ...
GCCTTTTCCTTAATGCCCGACGCGGGACGCGTCGCCCCCATTAGTGCTTGCGTTTTGTGCTTGCGTTTAGTGGTAGCGTCTTTTTGCAGACTTCGTCAATGCGTCACCCAATCAAATAACGTAACTCACTGATTTCCGATATGCGCTATGTGATGACACAAAAAAGTGATGAAGTCAAGTGCCATTGGGACATTTTGCTTGACTTGTAAAAGAGTTGCGTGTTATCAACAATCATACACGCACTGCATATTCTTCTCAAGTTGTGCTGCCGAACTTGCGCCAACGAGCACACTTGTTACACCCTTTTGGCGCAATATCCATGCAAGTGCTTCTTCTGCCAAGGTCTTCCCCTGGGCAGCCGCTTCCATATTCCATGCCTTTAATCTGTCCAACAATTCTGGTGTAAGAGCCGAATGTTTCAAAAAATGCTCCTTAGCCATTCTGCTATCAGCAGGAATGCCATTGATATAACGGTCTGTTAGCAGCCCCTGTGCCAAAGGCGAAAACGAAATAAAGCCAATGCCCTGTTCTACGCAGTAATCCAATATACCTTGATCCTGCGGTGCACGATCTATCAAGTTTAAGCGTCCTTGATAAATCAAGAGCGGGCAATCACGTTCCTTCAAATATTGGCAAGCAAACTTCAGAGCCTCCAACGGCCAACGACTTATGCCAAGATACAAAGCCTTACCTTGCTTAACCACATCGACCATAGTTTGCAATGTCTCCTCCAAAGGTGTGTTTGGATCATAACGATGGCTATAGAACAAGTCTACATATTCAATGCCCATACGCTTCAAACTTTGGTCAAGACTTGACATCAAATATTTGCGCGACCCCCAATTTCCGTATGGTCCAGGCCACATGTCATATCCGGCCTTAGTTGCAATAAACAATTCGTCACGATAAGGAGCAAAATCGTCACGCAGAAGGCGTCCCAAAGTTTCTTCTGCACTGCCTGAAGGTGGCCCATAATTGTTTGCCAAGTCAAAGTGCGTAATACCATGGTCAAAAGCATAATGCGCTATTTCACGGCAACGAGCATACGAATCCTCGCCCCCAAAATTATGCCAGAAGCCCAAACTTACCTTTGGCAAGAGTACACCACTCTTTCCACATCGCCTGTACAAGATGTCTGCCGCATCATACCTGTTTGCACAAGCCCGATAATTTTGTGTTGGTTGAATGTTATCCATATTTTGTTTTAATGATAATAACGAATGCAGAGTACCCTGCACACATTTGCAAATATCGGCATTTCTAAGTAGCACACAACAAATAACGCCCCAAAAAACTCATAATAGTTTTCTGGGGCATCACTTTTGTTTTGTTTTAATACTGTTCTTACTTCATGTCATTATGTTGGTTCATCAGTATTTCCTCGCCGTTCGTGTTATAAAAGGCATATTGCAAATAAGCTAATTTTTGGTTGGGATAAACCCTTACGCCCATACCATACTTCATTTGCCAGCGTCTTTTGATTGAGAAAAATCCCTGGTTTATATATGCAGCAACAAACGGGTGCACATAAAGGCGGAAACGCTTGATACCAAGTTTGTTTACCAATGTGTCAATCTTAGTTTCAAGAGAATCAGTAAACAATATGCTGGGCTTAATTTTTCCTGTGCCACCACAAGTAGGACAAGTTTCCTCCACGTTGACATCCATTACCGGACGCACACGCTGACGCGTAATCTGCATCAATCCAAACTTTGAGAGCGGCAAAATGCTATGCTTAGCACGATCCTTACGCATGTTCTCAACCATGCGCTCGTAAAGTTTTTGGCGATTTTCGGGCAAGTTCATGTCAATAAAGTCGACCACAATGATACCACCCATATCGCGCAAGCGCAATTGACGTGCTAATTCGTCTGCGGCACCAAGGTTCACATCAAGCGCATTAACCTCCTGTCCTTCCGAGCTCTTTGATCGGTTACCACTATTCACGTCAACAACATGCAAAGCCTCTGTCTGTTCTATTATCAAGTAAGCGCCATGCTTGTATGTTACGGTGCGACCGAGCGAAGTCTTAATCTGTTTGGTCACCGAGAAATTGTCGAATATGGGCACAACCCCCTTATACAATTTCACAATATCCTTACACTCAGGAGCAATCAAGCTCACATAGTTGCGCACCTCGTTGAACACCGACTGATCGTTGACATAAATGTTCTCATACGAGGGATTAAACAAGTCACGCAGCAAAGCCACAGTGCGACTCGTCTCCTCATAGGCCAACTGTGGCAAGGTCAATGCCTCGCGGCGAGTTTGCTTCACCTTTGCTATGGTGTTTTCCCAACGCTTGAGCAAAATACGCATTTCGTTGTCAAGTTCCGCCACACGCATGTTCTCAGCCACCGTACGTATAATCACGCCAAAGCCCTTAGGCTTAATGCTTTGAATGAGCTGTTTCAATCGCGTGCGTTCAGCTCCCGACTTGATTTTCGACGATACCGATATCTTTTCGCTAAATGGAATCAATACAAGGAAACGGCCTGCAAATGAAAGTTCCGAAGTCAATCGTGGACCTTTGGTATTGATAGGTTCTTTCACTATCTGCACCAATATTTCCTGTCCAACTTTCAGCGTGTTTTGTATACTGCCGTCCTTGTCCAGGTCAGGCTGTTTGCCCACCTTGTCGAGTGTCACATTGCGTCGCCCATCTGCAATTAACTGCAGATATTTCTCTTGAGCATGATAGCGTGTGCCCAAGTCCAAATAATGCAGAAAGGCATCACGCTCAAAACCAACATTCACGAAGCAAGCATTCAGTCCTGGCATGAGCTTGCGCACCTTTGCCAAATAGATGTTTCCTACCGAAAAATGCTCAGAACGTCCCTCACGCTGGTACTCAACGAGTCTTTTATCCTCGAGCAACGCGATGGAAATATCCTTTTTCGTAACATCTACAATAACTTCGCTTGTCATGAATATAAATATAATTCTTTCGAAAGTAGTCTGCCCACACATCAAAATATTAACTGTGCACCAGCTACCTTCATTTAAGTAAAAAAGAACGAGCAAACGAGTAATCATGCTCCTTTCGGGGCCATAACTTTAGCTCGTTTACTCGTTGGTGGGTTAAAAGAAACTCTTGCTGAGAGCCGTCGAGCCTTTACTTGCTCTTATGACGATTCTTGCGCAGTCTTTTTTTACGTTTGTGAGTAGACATCTTGTGTCTTTTCTTCTTTTTTCCGTTAGGCATACCTATTACGTTTTATGGTTAATTATGTTAGTTATATTTTAAGCTTTCTGACTTTTATCTTTCACCGACACGGCAAACTCCTTAGCAGGCTTAAATGCAGCAATATCGTGCTCTGGTATGATGATAGTGGTATTGTTTTGCATGTTACGGGCAGTCTTTTCAGCACGGTGCTTCAAATAGAATGTGCCAAAGCCACGCATACTTACGCTCTTACCATCGAGCAACGCTGTCTTTATTTCGCCTGTGAAAGCCTCCAACACCTTCGACACAGTGTCGCGGTCGAAACCCTTCTTGCTTGCTATAGCCTTGATGATTTCTGATTTAGTCATTCCAGTTTAATGTATTTAGTTTAATATTATTTTTGCCAAAGCGACTGCAAAGATACGAAATCTTACTGATTTAGAACGCATTCACTCTGATTTTTCAACTAACTACACCGGAATTTTCTCTATTCTGCGCACATGGCGTCCACCTTCAAACTCTGTATTGAAGAATTCGTCCATTATGTCGTGTGCCACCTTCGTATCGATATAGCGTCCGGGCATAACCAACACATTCGCATCGTTGTGCAAACGCGTCATGTGGGCTATTTCAGGAATCCACACCAATGCAGCTCTAATACGTTGGTGTTTGTTCAGAGTCATCGAGATACCTTCGCCACTGCCACAAATTGCAATACCCTTATCTACCTCACACTGCTCTATGCCACGGGCCAGCGCATGTGCAAAATCAGGATAGTCGCAACTGTCTGTCGAATACGTACCATAATCTTTATATTCAATTCCCTTGGCTTCAAGGTACTCCTTTACATACTGTTTCAGTTCAAAACCAGCATGGTCACTTGCAAGTCCTACCATTTTCTTATTTGATTTTACTTGTTCAAGTACGCCAATACTTCCTTATGGATATTCTGAGGCGTAAATCCGAGTTTCTCGTCAAGCACCTTGTAAGGAGCGCTGAAACCGAAACTTTCCAAGCCATATACCTTACCGTTTGAGCCTGCTATGCCTTCAAAGGTCACTGGCAAACCTGCCGTGAGGGCAAAAATTTTGCCACCCGTTGGCAACAGAGCCTCTTGATATTCCTTGCTCTGACGGCGGAACAAGCCTTCGCTCGGACAACTAACTACACGGGCACGAACACCATCAGCCTTAAGCAGAGCTGCAGTATCAACCAAAGTAGCCACTTCCGAACCTGATGCCACGAGTATTACATCGGGATTTGCTTCCTTCACTACGGCATAAGCGCCATGCAATATACCCTCGTGATAATCAGTGCCAGCAGGCAAGTCGTTCACATTCTGACGGCTGAAAATCATGGCAGTCGGCGTATCCATGTTTTCCATGGCCATGCGCCAACACTCTGTTACAGCATGCACGTCACAGGGGCGGAGTACACGTACACTGTCGCGTCCGCTGTGATTTTTCAACTTCTCCATCAAGCGAATTTGAGCCTCCTGCTCCACAGGTTCGTGAGTTGGGCCATCTTCACCTACACGGAAAGCATCGTGTGTCCAAACAAACTTAACAGGCACTTCCATCAACGCAGCCATACGTATGGCGGGCTTCATGTAGTCTGAGAACACGAAGAATGTACCCATGGCAGTTATGATACCACCATGCAGCATCATACCTATGCAAACACAAGCCATTGTCAGTTCCGACACACCAGCTTGCAAGAAACCACCAGCAAAGTTGGTACGGGTGATTTCTGTTGTATGCTTCAAGAAGCCGTCCGTCTTGTCCGAGTTACAAAGGTCAGCAGACGATACAATCATATTGGGCACATACTCTGAAAGCAAGCTCAAGCAAGCTGAAGAACCATTACGTGTGGGCGAATTGGGCTTTTGTTCCACAGTTTCCCAAGGTATATTGGGCAATTTGCGAGCCATCCAGTCATTGAGTTGCGATGCCTTTTCAGCATTATTCTTCTCCCACTCATTCTCTTCAGCACGGCGGGCAGCTACAATCTTACGAAGTTCGGCCTTGCGCTCTTCGTACATCTGTTTTACCTCATCGCGAATAACGAAGGGATTTTCAGGGTCACCGCCCAAATTCTTAATAGTGTTCACATACGCACCATCGCCAAGCGGGGCGCCATGTGTCTTGCAGTTATGTTCGTACGAAGTGCCATCAGCCTTGCGGCAGCCCTTGCCCATCACACAATGACCGATAATCAAAGTAGGACGTGCAGTTTCTTCATTAGCAGCCTTCAGAGCCTCGCGGATTTGATCAGCATCATTGCCGTCAATTTCCAGCACATTCCAATTCCAAGCGCGATACTTCATGCCTGTATCCTCCGAAATCACAGTCGAAGTCTCGGTTGACAACTGAATTTCATTGGCATCAAAAAACATGATGAGGTTATTCAAGCCAAGGTGACCCGCAAGACGTCCTGCGCCCTGCGATATTTCCTCTTGCACACCGCCATCTGATATATAGGCATAAATCTTTTCCTTGTCAAAACCAGGGTTCCCAGTACGTGCATACAACGCCTTGGCAGCGATAGCAGCACCTACGGCAAAGGTATGACCCTGTCCCAACGGACCGCTCGTGTTTTCAATACCACGCTCTTGGCACACCTCCGGGTGTCCAGGAGTAACCGAGCCCCATTGGCGGAATTGCTTCAGCTCATCTATTGTATAGTTGCCAATCAATGCCAATTGTGAATATAGCATCGGCGACATGTGACCAGGGTCAAGGAAGAAACGGTCGCGGCAACGCCACTTGGCATCTTCGGGGTCGAAGTTAAGAAATTCGGAATAGAGCACGTTTATAAAATCTGCACCGCCCATGGCACCGCCCGGGTGGCCCGACTTTGCACGTTCTACCATACTCGCAGCCAATATACGTATATTATCGGCGGCAAGATTCATGAGTTCTTTTGAATGTTGCATTGACATTGCTATATTCTTTTTGTTTTTGTAGCAAAATAACTATTTGTGTGCAAAAGTACAAAAAATTCAGTAGGACTATCCCTTTTATACGAAAAAACTATATACTCACTACACATTACACCCTCCTAACAGAAAAAAGATTGCCGCTTTTACGCCCATTATCAAAGAAAAATGCTAATTTTGCCACCGCTTATGCCATAAGGCCATTCGGAGCAACACGCAACAGATGGGTCCTTATATAAATAGGCGTAATAACACTGAAATACAAACAGAAAACAGTAAAATGGATATTCAATTTCAAAAGATTGGCAAAGTTAGTGGCGAACTCACCATCAACATGGCCAAGGCTGACTACGAAGCCAACGTTAACAAGTCTCTCAAGGAATTAGGCAAAAAGGTACAAATGCCAGGCTTCCGTCCCGGTCACGTTCCCGCAAGTCTTGTTAAGAAAATGTACGGTACCCAAGTTAAGGCTGACGAAGTAAACAAACTTCTGCAGGACAGCCTTTTCGACTATATCAAGAGCAAGAAGATTGACATGCTTGGCGAACCCCTCGGCAGCGAAAAGCAAACACCGCAGGACATCGAAAAGCAGGACGACTTCACTTTCATCTTCGACATCGCCATCGCGCCCAAGTTCAAGGCCGAGCTTAACAACGAAGACAACATCGACTACTACGACATCGAAGTTAGCGACGATATCATCAGCAAGCAACTCGGTGCACTCCAGCAGCAGGCTGGCCACCCCGAAGATGTAGACTCTTACGAACCCAAAGACATTATGCGTGGCACTTTGGCCGAACTCGATGAGAACGGCCAGCCTAAAGAAGGTGGCTTGGTTATCGAAACAGCCTCTTTGATGCCCGAATATTTCAAGAACGACGACCAGAAGAAAATCTTCGATGGCGCCAAGAAGAACGATGTAATCACCTTCAACCCCACTACTGCCTACGAGGCTAATGAGGCTGAGTTGATGTCATTGTTCAAGATCGAACGTGAAGACGTGGCCAACCACGCTGGCAACTTCAGTTTCCAGGTTAACGAAATCAGCCGTTTCGTGCCCGCCACACTCGATCAGGAGTTCTTTGACAAGGTTTTTGGCAAGGACGAAGTTAAGAGCGAGGACGACGCACGTAACAAAATCAAGGAGAGCATTCACGACCTCCAGGTTAACGACAGCGACTACAAGTTCATGCTCGACGTACGCGCCTACATGGAGCAGAAGGTTGGCGAATTGGAATTCCCCGACGAATTGCTCAAGAAAATCATGAAGGCCAACAACAAGGACAAGGACGAAAAGTTTGTTGAGGACAACTATGCCAAGAGCATCGTCGAACTCAAGTGGCACCTTATCAAGGAGCAGCTTGTCAAGGCCAACAAGATCAAGGTTAACGACAAGGACATCAAGGCTGCTGCAGTTCAGGCCGCACGCTTCCAGTTTGCCCAGTATGGCATGAACAACATTCCTGACGAATACCTCGAAAATTACGCTCAGGAAATGCTGAAGCACCAGGAGCAGGTTAACCAGTTGGTTGACCGCTGCGTTGATCAGAAACTTGCTGCCGCCCTCAAGGAGGTTGTTACACTCAACCACAAGAACATCTCATCTGAGGACTTTGCCAAGATGTTTGAAGAAAACAACAAGGCTGAAGAGGCACAAGCCTAATATTGTTCTTACAAACTAAGCACCGGGGCACACAGGGCTATCGAGGCTGCGCGCTATTCGCCATAAAGAGCTTTCCACCCCTCCCCGACACTTATTAAACTACATTCCAAATGTGCAAATATACGAATGCGCAAATGAGAGAGCTTTGCTACAAACGCTGTCCCATCAAAGCATGAGCATATTTGCACATTTGCCATAACAAGTAACACCATGAACATCAACGATTTCAAAAAATTTGCCACCGCCAATGCTGGCATCAACTCAATGGTGCTCGACGATGTGATAAAGAGCCAGAACCAATACCTCAACCCCTACATTCTTGAGGAGCGCCAGCTCAACGTCACCCAAATGGACGTATTTTCACGTCTGATGATGGATCGCATCATCTTCCTTGGCACACAAATTGACGATTACACTGCCAACACACTGCAAGCACAGCTGCTCTACCTCGACTCTACCGACCCCGGCAAGGACATCTCCATTTATGTCAACTCTCCCGGCGGCTCAGTTTATGCAGGCCTGGGCATCTACGACACCATGCAATTCATTCAAAGCGACGTGTGCACCATCTGCACTGGCATGGCAGCCTCAATGGCAGCAGTGTTGCTCGTAGCTGGCCAGGAAGGCAAGCGCTCTGCCCTACCCCATAGCCGCGTCATGATTCACCAGCCAATGGGTGGCGCACAGGGTCAGGCTTCAGACATCGAAATCACCGCACGCGAAATTCAAAAACTCAAGAAAGAGCTTTACACCATCATCGCCGACCACTCACACACCGACTTCGACAAAGTGTGGGCCGACTCCGACCGCGACTATTGGATGACGGCACAGGAAGCCAAAGAGTACGGCATGATTGACAAAATATTCGAACCCAAGAAAGCTTAAAGCACACATACACTAAATATGGCTAACAAAAAAGAGCACAAATGCTCATTCTGCGGCCGCTCTGAGAGCGAAGTGCCCATGATGCTCAACGGCGCCGATGGCTACATCTGCTCAGACTGCGTACAAAGTGCCTTCCACATGCTTGAGGAATATATGCCTGGTGCCACACAAAACGGCAAAAACGCCAAAACCACCCTGAAGGACATTGACCTCAATGAAGTGCCAAAGCCTAAGGACATCAAGGCATACCTCGACCAATACATCATAGGGCAAGACGACGCCAAACGCTTTATGAGCGTAGCCGTATACAACCACTACAAGCGCCTGGCCCAAGCCACAGACGGCAAAAAGGACGATGATGTCGAAATTGAAAAGTCTAACATCATCATGGTTGGCTCAACCGGCACGGGCAAAACATTGCTTGCCCGCACCATAGCCCGCCTGCTCGATGTGCCATTCACCATTGTCGACGCCACCGTATTTACCGAGGCCGGCTATGTAGGCGAGGACGTTGAAAGCATTCTTTCGCGTTTGTTGCAAGTGGCCGATTACGATGTGGCCAAGGCCGAACGCGGCATTGTGTTTATCGACGAGATAGACAAGATTGCCCGCAAAGCCGACAACCCATCAATCACACGCGATGTAAGCGGCGAGGGTGTGCAACAAAGCCTGCTCAAACTGCTCGAGGGCACAATGGTCAACGTGCCGCCAAAGGGAGGCCGAAAGCACCCCGACCAGGACTATATCCACGTCGACACCCGCAACATTCTGTTTATTTGCGGAGGCGCATTTGACGGCATCGAAAAGCGCATTGCGCAGCGTCTCAATGCCCACACCGTAGGATACAACTCTGTGCAGAATGCCAAAAAGATTGATCCCAAAAACCTGATGAAGTACATCGAGCCACAGGATCTCAAATCATTTGGCTTAATTCCCGAAATTATCGGACGTCTGCCGGTTCTCACCTACCTCAACCCGCTCGACCGCGAGGCACTCGCCCGCATCCTGGTTGAACCTAAAAACTCAATCGTTAAACAATACATCAAGCTGTTCGAAATGGACGGTGTCAAACTCACCTTCACACAAGACACGCTTGACTACATTGTTGACAAAGCTGTCGAATTCAAACTCGGTGCCCGCGGTCTGCGCTCCATTGTCGAAACTATCATGATGGACGCCATGTTCGAAGTGCCATCTACCGACAAGAAGTGTTTTGAAGTGACCAAAGAATATGCCGAAGCGCAAATGGAAAAGCGCGGCAATTTGGCATAACTACTACTGTGCACACACTGGCAGCATACACCATCATATTATTTTCTGCCAAATTGTCTGCACTCTACACTTTTTGTATGCACTGCATTGAATATCAGCACTTTATGCAGTGTAGACAAGTTGCAATTTTGTCTGCACCGAACATACACTTGTCTGCACAGGACATGCACTTGTTTGCACTAAACATACACTTGTTTGCACTGCATGACAACACGGAGAGCTGACAACATGCTCTTGTAATCGGCACATAAAAAAACGCGAAACGGGGAGTAGAAAGATCTATCCATCTGATAGACTTTTCTACTCCCCGTTTCGCGTTCAACGCTTCGCCGTTACACTACAAACCGATGCGCACAACATGTGCAACCGCCTACTTTTGCGTGCAGGTTCTGTGCAGATTTAGTGCAAGCAGATACACAGTTTGTCTACACCGCCTAAAGCATTGATACTCAATGCAGTGCATACAAAAAGTGTAGAGTGTAGACAAATGTTTCAAATTCATTCATTGGTAAGATTCTCATACAAGCAGTATTATTCTATTTAGCCTCTTAAATAAAATTATTGCTTCTATATAACAAAGTTCAAATATCATCTTTGTTATTATCTCAACTTGTTTGCCATTCTGGCAAAGGGAACTGTCCACTAAATTGTATTACATTGAAAGCGCGTTATCGGGAAGCAGATGTTTTCTTCAGGTGAAGGAACATAGCGGACTATATGACCGAGAACAGAAGATTTTCCTTTACCTTAAAAAGTATCCCACCCCCAATAAAGAGGGTGGGATACTTTTGTAACAAATTCAAAAAAACGATTTATGGCAACAATAAGACTCAAATTTCGTCCCTCATCTGTACCTGAAGCAAAGGGTACCTTATACTATCAAGTGATACACAAACGCAGGGTGAAATGGATAAGCACTGAACACCACATTTATGCTGACGAATGGAATGAGGAAACAATGACAATCGCAGTAGCAAATGGTGAGAGAAAAGCTGCATTAGCACTGATGCAGTGTAAAATTGACTGGGCGTTTAGACGTTGGCAGACCATTCTTGCCCGGATAGAACGCAGCCAAAAGGACTATACTGTAGAAGAGCTATGCGAAACCTTCAGCAAAGAACAGACTTATAAGACAGTGTTTGTGTTCATGCAGGAGCAAGTAACCAAGAAAGAGCAGATGAAGCGACTTGGCACAGCCCATACATACGGTAACGCTTATCGACGTTTCAAGGCTTTCCGCGAGGACACGGATCTGACATTTGATGAACTCTCCCCCGATATGATAGAGTGTTATGAAGCATGGCTCATAGACAAGCGATTGAAGCAGAACAGCATTCGCTGCTATCTACGCACCCTCAACACTCTGTTGTGCAAGGCTGCAGCAGAAGGTCTGCTGAACAATACAAATCTGTTCAGTCATGTGCGTCTGTCATACGTCAAGACTACAAAACGGGCTATCAGCGAAAAGGAACTGAAAGTGATTGCAAACCTTGAACTGCCTGAAGGATCGACTATGGCTCTCGCCCGAGACATTTTCATGTTCAGTTTCTACATGCGTGGAATGCCCTTCGTGGATATTGCTTATCTGCGAAAGACAGACTTGAGAAACGGCATGTGGACCTATTGCCGCAGAAAAACCAACCAATGTCTGATGGTGGAATGGGAAATGGCGCAACAGAAAATACTGGACCACTATGCTCATCAAACGGAAAACGGATCGTTTCTACTTCCTATTATAAAGAAAGAGGACGGCACAGAATACAAGCAATATCAACGCATGCAGATAAACATAAACCGTGCACTGAAAAAGATTGGAGAAATGGCTGAATTGAAAATGCCACTTACCACTTATGTTGCACGCCACACTTGGGCAAGTGTAGCCAGAGACATGAACATACCTATCGCCATCATCAGTGAGGGAATGGGACATAACTCCATAAAAACCACACAAGTGTATCTAAACTCCATTGACATATCAAGAGTCAATGAAGCAAACAAGAGGATTATAAAAAGGATTGGAGGTTGATGATTTTAGACAAGAAAGGCTAAGACCTCACATATAAATAAGGGAAAAGAGGGAAAGGAGGGTTTAACAAGTGAAAGGAGGAGTGATTGTTTTCACATGATAAAACCGTATCTACTTTGTAAAGGTACTACTTTTCCTTGACTTCTTATCATTTCTGAATGAAAAAGTTTAGTAGGCCCCCGAATTTCCCCTAAAATGTTTTACGAATCCGATTTTTCAAGACCTCTAAAGCCATAATTTACAGGATCCATCCTATTTGTGCTTGTTTTATCATGTGAAAACAGTACGTAAAGAGATAGAGAAAGAAGCCAATATGAGGTGAAAATGCAACGCAATCAGCACATTTGATTTGTGAGACATTGAATCCCATAACTGGACAAACATACACACAGATAGTATGGATTTATGAACAATGTTATTGTAAAAATGGCATCGGCATTCCAAGTGACGGCAGCCTGCAGTGACATAAAGTAGCAGAGAGGTTATGAAGCAGGATTGCACGATTTCTCAGCCTACAGCCGACGAAACAAATTGTTTACAGACATCTGAAAGCAATGAATTTCCAAAGGGCACACACGTTTCTGAGCCAGACGAACAGACTGGTTCAGCGATAAAGAAGTGCACGCAGGTGAACAGAGAGATCGGAACAGAAAAAAAATATAAATCCATGCCCAAAGTGGTTTCAACCAATGGCAATAAGGCTAACTGCACATCATGGAGCTATCTTTTTGTACACAATCAAAAAGTAAAGTCGATAGAAGAACAGCTAAAGAAAGATGGAGTAACCCATTTTGTGCATAAGACAATAAAATACGTTCCCCGTCACAGGAACAAAGGCGGAATGCGCGAAGTGGAAACCCCTTCTGTAAGTGGACTAATATTCTTACAAGGTAAGCCAGAAATATTACAGGACTACTTAGACCGAAACATAAAACCATACAAACTCTGTAAAAATTGTAGTACTGGAAAGGTAGCCACTATCCCCTGCAACCAAATGGAACCATTTATGCGTGTGGCAGAAACCGAGCCAGAACGTCTCCGCTTCCTTCTTCGTCCTTTTGTTTATTATTCCAAGAACCGTACCCTACTCCGCATCGTAACTGGTGAGTATGCCGGCCTCGAAGGCTATGTAATCCGCATAGCCCGAGACCGCAAACTAGTCATGGATGTCGGCGGAATGGCTGTTGCCTTATCAGGCGTTCATGCCGAACGCTTTGAGGAGGTAAACAAGAACGAAACTGACAAAAAAGAATGTGAGTTATTCTACAAGCGTAACCTGCATGAGCGCAATGCCTTTATTGACCGTTACTTCCATCAAGTGAAGACCGCCCAAGAGGTGTCAGCTCAAGTTGAAAACATAGAAATACTTCGGATTCAAACACTTGCAGATGTAAGAGACAAAAAACTGGATCTGAAAGATGCCTATGACACCTTCTATTTCATGATAGAAGAGATAGGCTACTATTACGCACCATTCATCGACTATTTCAAAGACGAACTGAGCCCTATATTTGAAGCCGGAAGAACCGTAAAGGAAGAAATAGAGAAAGCGATAAAGATTTTCAAGAACAGCGATAAAGAACTGTACAATCGCTGCGAAACAGAATTTGAGGCGCTGCAAAACAACTACGGCTATCTGTTTGAATAGTCTGACACAGCGCACAAGCACCTTAATTTGCAAGACAACCGCGAGTATTTGTGTGAATAGTCCCTATTGAAGCAGGGACTGCATATCAGCAGCAACAGCCAGTTCCTACTAAAGAGAAAAAACAAACAACAAGCTAATATATTATGAGCATTTTTGCAGGTAAAACCCTTATGATTACCGGTGGAACAGGTTCCTTCGGTAACGCAGTATTAAATCGTTTCCTTCGTACAGACATCGGTGAAATTCGTATTTTCTCACGCGATGAGAAGAAACAGGATGATATGCGTCATGAATATCAAGCAAAGTATCCAGATGTAGCAAATAAGATTAAGTTCTTCATTGGAGACGTTCGTGATTTACAATCATGCCGCAACGCTATGCCTGGAGTCGATTATATCTTCCATGCAGCAGCCTTGAAGCAGGTGCCTTCATGTGAGTTCTTCCCTATGGAGGCTGTTAAGACCAATGTAATTGGTACCGACAATGTGCTTACTGCCGCTATTGAGGCGGGCGTAGGCGCTGTTATCTGTCTTTCTACTGATAAGGCCGCTTATCCTATCAATGCTATGGGTATCACCAAGGCTATTGAGGAAAAGATTGCTGTAGCAAAGAGTCGCTACTCTGGCAAAACCAAGATTTGCTGCACACGCTATGGTAACGTGATGTGCTCACGTGGTTCTGTAATTCCTTTGTGGATTGACCAGATTCGCAATGGCAACCCTATCACATTGACGGAGCCTAAAATGACACGCTTCATCATGTCATTGGAAGAAGCCGTTGATCTCGTTCTCTTTGCTTTCGAGCATGGTCAGAATGGCGATATTCTCGTACAGAAAGCTCCTGCTTGTACTATCCGGACACAGGCTGAGGCTGTTTGCGAGCTGTTCGGTGGCAAGAAGGAAGAAATCAAGGTTATCGGCATCCGTCACGGAGAGAAGATGTACGAAACATTGCTCACCAAAGAGGAATGTGCCAAGGCTGAGGATATGGGCAACTTCTATCGTGTACCAGCTGACAACCGTGACTTGAATTACGATAAATACTTCATCGAAGGAAACACAAAACGTGCTACCATTGAAGAGTTCAATTCCGACAATACTCGCCGTTTGGATTTGGAAGAGACGAAGGGCAAGATTGCCGCTCTTGACTACATCAAGAAGGAAATGAGTGGTGAAGGTAATTTTGTACAGTAATACGTTCAAACGATGAAAATACTTGTATTAGGCGCAAGTGGCATGGCAGGTCACATCATAACCCTGTATTTCAAAGAACAGGGCTATGATGTGACTGGCTTTACTCGCCGCCCCGTTCCTTTCTGCAAAAACATCATTGGTGATGCTATGAATCCCAATGATGTAAAGTCAGCAATTCTGAGTGAAGATTATGATGTAGTGATAAATGCAATAGGAGTTTTGAATCAAAATGCAGAAGACCACAAATCGATGGCTGTTATGTTGAATGGTTATCTACCACATTTTATTGCAGACACATTGCGAGATAGTAAAACCAAACTTATACACATGAGTACTGATTGTGTATTTGCAGGTAATACGGGTCCATATTATGAGGATTCATTCCCTGACGGAAAGATTTTCTATGACCGTTCAAAAGCTATTGGAGAAGTAAATGACGATAAGAACCTAACTTTCCGTAATTCAATAGTAGGTCCTGACTGCAACGAAAAGGGCATAGGTCTTTTCAATTGGTTTATGAAGCAGGAAGGACCAATAAACGGGTTTACAGGTGCAATATGGACTGGAGTGACAACCTTGACTCTTGTTAAGGCTATGGAACAGGCAATAAAGGAAAACCTTACAGGACTTTACAACCTTGTAAACAACGAAAGTATAAATAAATTTGACCTTTGCGGACTATTCAATAAATATTTCCGTAATGGTAAGGTTGTAATCAATCCAAGTGATAAACTCCAATTAGATAAGTCACTTCGTCATCGTCGTACAGATTTTTCTTTTGTTGTCCCTTCATACGAACAACAAATCAAGGAAATGGCAGATTGGGTAAATACCCATAAAGAAATCTATCCGCATTATTTCAAATAAGTAAAAAAGGCAATGAAAAAGCTTAAACTCATGACTATCGTGGGCACACGCCCCGAAATCATAAAGATGTCGGCTATCATAAAGAAGTCTGACAAATACTTTGACCATGTGCTTGTACACACTGGTCAGAACTACGACTACAATCTCAACGAGGTTTTTTTCAAAGACCTCGGTCTGCGTGAACCTGACTATTACCTTGGCGTTGTTGGTAATAACATAGGAGAAACAATGGGTAATGTCATTTCTAAAGCATATAATCTTATGGTAGAAGTTAAGCCCGATGCCGTAATTGTGCTTGGAGATACAAACTCATGCCTTTCCATCATCGCCGCCAAGCGTCTGAAGATACCTATCTTCCATATGGAAGCAGGCAACCGTTGCAAGGACGAAAACCTCCCAGAAGAGGTTATTCGCCGTATTGTAGATGTAACATCAGACGTGAATCTCTGCTATTCAGAGCATGCACGCCGTTACATCCTCGCATCAGGAGTAAGGCCAGAATATACTTACGTAGTAGGCTCCCCTATGGCTGAAGTATTGAAGTCATGCCAAAAGCAAATAGATGCTTCTAATGTATTAGAACGCTTGAACCTACAACCAAAGAAATACATCTTGCTCTCTGCCCACCGTGAGGAGAATATCGACATAGAGGAAAATTTCTTCTCTCTGATGAATGCAATAAATGCCATGGCAGAGACATACGACATGCCTATTCTCTATAGCTGCCATCCTCGCAGCCACAAGATGATTGAAAAACGTGGTTTTAAGTTCGACCCACGTGTCATTCAAAGCCAACCACTTGGTTTCTTCGACTACAACCATTTGCAGCAAAACGCTTTCTGCGTAGTATCAGACTCTGGCACAGTTCCCGAGGAAGGAGCTTACTTCAATTTCCCTGCCGTGAGCGTTCGCACATCAACAGAACGTCCTGAAGCAATGGACAAGGGTGTATTCACTATTGGTTCAATATCCTCAGAGGCAGTGTGCCAAGCAGTAAATATGGCAGTTGAGATGCATAACAATGGTGATGACGCTTGTGAGGTTCCTGCCTATGTTGACGATAATGTTTCAACTAAAGTAGTAAAACTAATACAGAGCTACACGGGAATTATTAATAAGATGGTTTGGAGAAAATATGAGAAACAAGATAATTAAAGCTATAATATCCCGTACAAAACGGCTATGTTATAAATTCGGGGGGGGGTAAAAATAATATACATGGGATAAATATGTTGTACAAACTACGAAATGTTGTAATCAGCGGTTGTCATAACACTATAGATGTCAGAAGTAAACTTCCAAGAGGCGTACGGATTTTTGTTCGAGGTAATAACCACAAACTTATCATTGAAGAAGGTGTAATATTCAAAAGAGGCAATATCTTTTTCGAAGATAATGATTGTGAGATATACATAGGCAAAGGTACTACTATAGAGGAAGCGGACTTGTCAGCAGCAGAGAATCATGCTAAATTATCAATAGAAGATGATTGTATGTTCTCAAAAGGCATCTATATATCAACAACAGATTCACATTCCATCATTTCTACTTCAACTGGTTTGCGTATAAACAGTGCTAAGAATGTAAATATAAAATCTCACGTATGGTTGGGATGTAATGTTACTATAAATAAAGGCGTAACTGTTTCCGAAAACTCTGTTGTAGCAGGTCATTCAGTAGTAACGAAGTCTATGCCCCCAAATTGTGTCGCTGCAGGAGTCCCTGCAAAAGTAGTGAAAACGGAGATAGACTGGGATAGAAAAAGAATACAATTAATCAATTAACAAGTGAATAATGAATTATTTAAAATATATAGGCTTCTATGATTTACAAGATTCTTTAATACAAAGGAATTATGCAACATCGGCTGCTAACAAAATGGAATACATTGTTAGAGCTATAGCAAAAGGAGGACAACCAGTAAAAATAATATCGTCTTCTTCTGTTGTAGAAGAAAAGTTCAGGCTCTATAAAGCTGAGACTAAAGAAGTATGTCAAGATGTCTTGTTAAAACTACCACCTTCTTGGGGAAGTCAAGGCAAGTTAATTAAGAAAATAAGAACAGCTTGGAGTTTTATTTACCTGTTTATATATCTCCTTCTAAATACACATAAGGATGAGCCTATAATTGTGTATCACTCCTTGGCGTACTTACGGGTAATTTTATGGGCAAAGAAGATTCGAAGGTTTAAATTGATATTAGAGACAGAGGAAATATATACAGACGTATCAGACTATGGTGAGCGAATGAAGAAATCTGAGTATGGCATGTTTGATATTGCTGAGGCATACTTTTTCTCCACAGAATTACTCAATGACAAACTGAACAAGCATAAAAAGCCATATTGTGTCAATTATGGTACCTACCAAGTAGAACCACAAATAACAGATAAGTACTCAGACAATAGAATCCATGTGGTTTATGCAGGAACATTTGACCCTCGCAAAGGCGGCGCAGCAGCAGCAGTAGCAGCAGCGGAATTTTTGCCTGAAAATTATCACATTCATGTTTGTGGATTTGGTAGTGAAAAAGATACCAAATATATAAAGAATACAATAGAGAAAATTAATCAAAAGTCAAAAGCGAAAGTTACTTTCGAAGGGTTGCTTAAAGGTCGTGATTTTATATGCTTTATACAGAAGTGTCATATTGGATTGAGTACTCAAAATCCCAATGCAGCATTTAATGCGACTTCGTTCCCGTCAAAGATACTCTCGTATATGGCAAATGGATTGAGTGTTGTATCAATAGACATTAAAGCAATAAAGGGTTCTGCAGTCGGTCCATACATTCATTTTTATAAGAATCAAACCCCAGAGGAAATTGCAAAAGCTATTTTGAAATGCAATATTGACAATGACAACAGAAAAGTCATAGAGAAACTTGATGTTCAGTTTATCAAAGATGTGAAATCACTATTGAATGATGTTCGGAATAATTAACCGTCTAAGAAATACAGCAATACTCTGTTAATTCTAATGTAATCGTTTGAGAATGAGAGAGCTAATTAACGTAACATAGCTAATAAAATCTGGTTAAGTAACTGATTATCAATAACTTTATAGTATTCAAAGCTTAAAGAAAATGATATCAGAATCACTCAATCAATATGCGGAAATCTGCAGAGATGCTATCAAAGGTTCATCTGCATTTTTTTTCGACAAGTGTCAGAGTAAACCGAACCGGAAGTTAATTAGTCGTACTATCAAAGAACTCTTTGGCCGGCAGCGTAAAGCCGCTTAGCCGTTATCTCATATTTTAACGAACTATTGTTCTAAAGTGGACTCATTGTAATGGATATTCTAAATAGGTATAAAAATACTAATTCTAACAACAAGATTATTATTAATAATGTATTAGGAGCTTTTGTTGTTAAAGGTTCTGGGTTGGTAATATCACTTTTAACTGCGCCTGCCTTTATACATTATTTCAATAATAATGAGATTTTAGGCGTTTGGTTTACATTGCTGTCGGTATTAATATGGGTGCTTAATTTTGATTTAGGCATAGGCAACGGAATAAGAAATCAACTGACAAAAGATATTGTAAATAATGATCGAAAGTCAATAAAACTCACATTGTCTTCGGGTTATTATTCTATAGCAACAATTACATTCATACTTGCATTTGTTGGGAGTGTGTTTCTGCTAAATATAGACTTAAATAATTTCTTTAATGTTTCAAAAGAAGTTATATCCCCAAGGGCATTACTCATATCATCTTTTGCAATATTTATTGCGATAATGTTGCGGTTTATGTTGACATTCGTGTCTTCAATTTTTTATTCACTACAAAAGTCTGCAGTAAATAATTTGTTGGGACTGATTACAAGCGTCTTACAGCTACTATATATTTGGGTGTTTCATTTTGAGAGCGCAGAAGAAGCATTAGTTAATTTGTCTATTTCATACCTTATAATTTCGAATCTTCCTGTAATCATTGCATGTATTGTCGTATTTCGGACAGATTTAAGAGATTGCCACATTAGTATAAATTGGGTAAGAAGGACTCGTGTAAAAGAAATTGTAAAGTTCGGAGGTATTTTTTTTGCATGCCAGATTCTTTATATGCTTATAGTCAATACGAATGAATTTTTAGTTACTAAATTTTATGGAGCAGAAAGTACAACAGAGTATTCCTTTTATTATAAAATAACTAGTATTGTTTATATGGTTGTGGCATTAGCAATGACACCGATATGGTCCGTTGTAACAAAAGCACTGGAAGAAAAAAAAATCTCGTGGCTGGACGAACTATATAAAAGAATAAAGAGACTCTCGTTCTTTGTGGTTTTAGTTCAATTCTTAATAATACCTATTTTGCAACCCTTTTTTAATGTTTGGCTTGGATATAACTTTATAGTTGTAGATTATTCAACAGCGTTATCATTTGCTGTCTTTGGAAGTGCATTTGTGATTAGTTCCATGCTTTCAACAATAGTATGTGGATTGGCTAGAATGAAAATTCAATTGTATTGCTATCTCATCGGCCTATTGTTTAAATTCCTTTTGATATATTTTGTTAGTCCTATATATAATGAATGGAATCTTATTGTATGGAGTAATACGGTAATTTTGATTCCATACATTTTAATTCAAATTGTAGATTTGAATAGTTATTTTAATATTCTCAAAAAACAGCAACAAGTAACTGTTCAAAATTAATTTTATAAATATGGCATTTCTGCTATTGGGGGAGCAGATTTACCTTCTTACTTCAGCAATATGGTTTTGCATCTGATACGAAAGCTATGAGTAGGGCCATTATGATAGCCTTTCTCTAATTTGAGACGATTAACCTCTGATAATTCAAGTATTTTTATTGGTTTCATAATTCTATTTTTTGTAAGCAGTCAAATTAGGGCTTACCTCTGAAGTTTATATCTTTGCGCTGAACAA
>ERZ1026776.779-NODE-779-length-20450-cov-7.426722_pt1 | contig 20450 bp, 19 predicted proteins | sample MGYA00380125_ERZ1026776 | MGnify/ENA primary metagenome ERZ1026776 (study PRJEB33269, sample SAMEA4719761) | human gut metagenome | biome: human-associated habitat; feature: organic feature; material: feces | place: Cameroon | collected 2013-10 ...
GTCTCTGAGAAGGTTACCATAACCTTTCCTATATCTCCCTGTGAAAATCCGTAAAAGGTTAGTGCGCTGGAATATCTCATTGACACAATAATCATAAGAATACCCGCGATAACACCCGATGCCGATGCTACAAACGTAGTCAGTCTGAATCCTTTTTTTAAACGATTTTTGATGTTAAGTGTTTTCCACTTTGACATGTCTAATTTCATGATGTTCCCTCCCCTATGAATAATGATACCTATATACTATATTTCTATTATACACCTCTTAAAAAAATATACAAGCACTAAAAAGGTGACTGCACGCTGCGTGCAGCCCCCTTTTCATAATTCATAAATCAGATTTCTTATATTATAATATTCGTTCCATCACGACACTTTTACATACACATCCGGCTTCTAGCCCTGTACCTGTGTGTCCTCTGTGCCATTCTTCCAGTCATCAAACTTCTTGAGCACTGCATCATAGGTATCCTGGCAAATTGATGGCAGCTTGTCTCCCCAGGCTCCTGTTGCCTGTGAAAAGCCCTTCTTGAATGCATTCAAAAGCTCATCAGCCTTGTCCTTGTCGCCCCCTGACAGTGCCTTTGCAAAGTCAAGTATACGGTCTGAGGTCTTCTCAACTCCCCAGTATCCATCCTCTGCGATGTCCTTTTTTGCCTGCGCTATTGTATCTGCATCTACAGTCAGATTCTCAAACAGACTCTTTAAGCCCTGTGACTTATCCCAGGTTGTAGCCTGTCCTGTCATGGACTTTCTGACGATCTCGATAAGCTGCTGCTGTCTGGCGTTGGCATCATCCTTAAGCGCCTGTACCAGTGCATCTCTGTCTGCCTTGCTCATCTTCTGGTTTACTGTGCTCTTTGCAGTATCCTTTGAATCATCCTTGCTGTCTGATTTCTCATATACAGCAGCCTCCTCACTGAAGCCTAAAGCCTTTGAATCCGACTTATCAGTCGGTGCGTCCTGCTTCTTTGAAGCGGTGTTGGTATTCTTTGCCTGCGCCTCGTCCTTTGCTGTGACACTCTGCGCTGCTACTGCTGAAACTACACTTGAAATAGCATCTAACATTTCTCATCCCTCCCTGGTAATGTGCGTGCGGGAATCCTTTCCCGCTATACTATTATCAACCTGTATAGCGTCTGATATAGCTAAACAGTTTATCTCTTATATTTTGTATCGGCTGTTTTGCGTCTGTTAATTATAGCCTTTGCCGTTATTTTTTCAGCTTTCTGCCAAATATAAATGTCGAAAAATATATTACCGATGCGATAATCACTATCATCGGGCCTGTTGCCACATTGGTGTAGTATGACACTGCAAGGCCGACTATTCCGGAAAATACTGAAAATATCACTGAAAAGAAATGATACTCACGCATATTTTCTGAAATATTCCTTGATGAAGCCGCAGGCAGTATGAGCAGCGCATTTATTATAAGTATACCTATCCACTTGATAGAGAGCATGACTATGAGTGCTACAAGCACTGCAAACAGATTGTCCAGTAAACGCACATGGATACCCTTGCTTTTTGCCACGCTTCTGTGTATACAGATAGCATTGAGCTTATTGAAGCAGAGCACCCAGAACACTATCGTGACCACAAAAATCACGATTAGATATACTATCTCTGTCTTTGTGATGCTTAGCACATCGCCCACCAGTATGCTTGAGTATTTGCTGAAATTGCCGCCCTTTGACAGTATCGCAAGACCGATAGCCACAGAGCACGATGAAAATACCGATATAATGGTATCTGTTGATGCTGTGTTCAGACTGCCTATCTTGTTTAAAAGAAGCGCAAACACTATCGCAAATATCACCATGGCAAGCGAGGTATCAGCCATGCCGCATACCACACCGACTGCGATTCCAGTGAGAGCTGAGTGTCCGAGTGCATCTGAAAAGTATGCCATTTTTTTGTTTACAATCATGGTTCCCATTATGCCAAACAGCGGTGTGATGATGAGCACCGCGATAAGGGCATTTCTCATGAAATCATATTGAAGCCAGGAGGTTATATTCATTTATGCTCCTCCTCTCTCACCCAGGATTCCTCTCCTGTGTAGAAAATTCTCTCAAATTCCTTGCTCTCGAAGACATCCTTCACAGTTCCCTGCTTTGCTACTGTCTTATCAAGCAGCACAACATGGTCTGCGTACTTTGCCACATAATCCAAATCATGCGATATAAGTATGATTGCAAGATCATAATGTGTCTTTAAATAGTCCATGGTCTTGTAGAAAAGCTCCATGCCGTTTTGGTCTATTCCGGACACCGGCTCGTCCAAAAGGAGCAGATTCGGCTCATCCATGATTGCCATGGAAAGCAGCACTCTCTGCAGCTGTCCTCCCGAGAGGTTGCACACCTGCTTGTCGATGAGCTCCTCTGCCTCAAATACCTCGAGTGTCTCCTTTATCCTTGCCTCTATCTTTTTGCTCTTCGGCAGAAAAACAGGGTAATTGTACCGGTAGCTTGCTATGAGATCATACACGCTGACCGGTGTGTTTTTCTCGATATTGACAGACTGTGGCACATAGCCGATTTTGAGCTTTGCCATATGTCCATCCTTTGTATCCTTGAACTCAATCGTACCGGTGTGAGGTATCTCGCCCAGTATTGCCTTTATGAGTGTGGATTTTCCGGCACCGTTCTGGCCTATTATGACATTGAAGGAACCACAGTGTATGTGCATATTCACATCCTCAAGCACCGTCTGCTCTCCGAAGCTCACTCCAAGGTTATTTATTTTTATGCAATGAAAGCCACATGGCTGTATAATTTTCCGCATATATTCCTGAATAGTTACCTCCAATTTTATTTAGTGAATGCATCTTTGATAAGCTCTATATTGCGCTCCATCCCGTCAAGATAGCTGTCCTTGTCGTAATCTCCCCGATTGAGAGGGTCGATATAAACCATATGCACATCTGTCTCACGCGATACGGTATCCCCCATGCTCTTTCCGTAGAGCTCCTCAGCGAGTATTACCGACACCCCGTCATCCTTTATGGCACCTATTACCTGCTTTACCTCACCGGCGCTGACTGAGCGCTCCTCATCAAGGTCTAACAGATAGCACGCATTCATGGAAAAGTCATCTGCCACATACTCATAGGCCTCATGGAATATGATGATATTCTGTCCACCGGTAAGGCTCTTTAGGCTATTTATCTTTTCCTCAAGTCCTGCAAGCTTTGCATCATATGCTTTTGCATTTGCATAATATTCATCAGCATGCTTTGCATCCTTTTCGGCAAGCCGGGAGGTGATAGTCTGAACCATGGTGCGGTAACGAGGCACGCTCATCCACGCATGGGCATTCTCATCACCGTGATCGTGGTCATGGTCACTGTCCGATTCTGCGTCTGTATCGTGGTCATGGTCGTGGTCGCTTTCCGATTCTGTGTCTGCATCGTGGTCACTATCCGATTCTATGTCTGCATCGTGATCATGGTCGTGCGCTCCGTCTGTCTCATCATCATCCTCAGAAAGAAGCGCTACATCCTCACAGGCCTCCACCACATCAAGCTTCGGATATGCCTTTGCCACATCAGACATAAACGACTCTATACCGCCTCCGTTTATGACAAACACATCGGCAGTGGACAAAAGCTTCATATCCTCCGGTGTGAGCTGGAAATCGTGCAGACAGCCGGTCTGTGGCTCGCTTAGGTTTTCAAGTCTCACTCCGTCCACGCCGTCCACAATGTTTAATGCAGCAATATACATGGGATAGAAGGACGTCACGACGGTAAGCATATCGTCAGCTTCGTCAGTATTTTTTGTACTGTCAGAAGCTCCCGATACTCCACCGACAATGCCTGTTTTACCTTCAGTGTGCTCATATGCGCGCTCATACGCCATTACTGCAAGTGTACACACTGTCAATATACACAAAAACATAATGCCTACAAATTTGCATTTATTCTTCATATATTAAATATTCGCCTTTCTTTCTATAGCTTTATTTCTATGACTTTATTTCTTTTTATGATTATTAGCGCTTTTTTTGCTCTTGGCCTTATCTCTGCGCTCTTTTGTCTTTTTCGCAACCGGCTTTCCGGTCTTCTTCCAGCGCTCCTTTTTGTGTGGCTCCGATGAAACAGCTTTTTTTGCCGCTGATTTTGCCTCGCGCTTTGCTTTTTCCTCCTGCTTCATGGCAAGAAGAGTCTCCTCGTCAAACACGAGTGAATCTATGAGATTCCAGATTTCATCCCTGCCTTCCTTTGACATGGACGAAAACGGTATAACTACCGTGCCAGGCTCTACATGAAGCACATCCTTGATGGTCTTTATGTGTGCGGCAATCTGGCTTTTTTTCAATTTATCGGATTTGGTTGCAATGATGATCGGTGCAAAGCCCTGGTTTACCATCCAGTCATACATCATGATATCATTGTCCGATGGCTCATGCCTTATATCTATAAGTAAAAACACCGCCTGAAGCTTTTTTGAGGTGTGCAGATAGTTTTCTATCATCTGTCCCCATTTGGCTTTTATCTCGATATTAGCGTTGGCATAGCCATAGCCCGGCAGATCGACCAGATACATGGCGTCATTGACGTTGTAAAAATTGATGGTTTGTGTCTTGCCGGGCTGTGAAGAGATCCTGGCAAGTGACTTTCTGTTCATGAGCGCATTGATCAGTGACGACTTACCTACATTGGATTTGCCGGCAAATGCCACCTCATTATACTCATTGTCAGGGATTGTGCTTGTAATTCCGCAAACTGTCTCTAAATTAACACTTTTAATTACCATAATCTCTTCCTCATTCTTATTTTACAAATACTATCTTCTCTACCTGTGAAAATTTCTCCACCGGCACGATTTCCATGCCGTCTGTTATTTCCTTTGAAATCTCCTCGAGGTCCTTTTCATTATCCTTTGGAATACACACTGTTTTTATTCCGATTACCTTGGCTGCAAGCAGCTTTTCCTTGAGTCCTCCTATCGGAAGCACCCTGCCGCGCAGTGTTATCTCGCCTGTCATGGCTACATCTGCCCTGACAGGTCTGTCTGTAATGGCTGAAAGCATGGCTGTCGCCATAGTGATACCCGCAGATGGACCGTCCTTTGGCACTGCTCCCTCCGGGATATGTATATGGATGTCATGCTTCGTGTAAAACTCTGCATCAATACCATAGTCTTCGCTTATTGAGCGCACATAGCTAAGTGCCGCCTGTGCCGACTCCTTCATCACATCTCCAAGCTTGCCTGTTAGAACAAGCTCACCCTTGCCCGGCAGCACATTCACCTCAACCTCGAGTGTGACGCCGCCCACGCTGGTCCATGCGAGTCCTCTTACGATTCCCACCTCAGCGTGATCATTTTTCTTCTCCGGGCTATACTTCGGATTACCCAGATATGTCTTGAGATTGGTCTTTGTAACCTTTACAGTCGCTTCGCTGTCCTTAAAGATTTCTCTTGCAGCCTTGCGGCACAGCTTGCCGATAGTCCTCTCGAGGCTTCTGACTCCGGCCTCTCTGGTGTACAGCCTGATGATGTCCTTTAGGGCAGAGTCCGTTATCGTAAGCTGTTCCTTTTTAATTCCATTTTTGCTCTTCTGTTTCTCAACAAGATGCTCCTTTGCGATGTGAAACTTCTCATTTTCAGTGTAGCTTGACACCTCAATAAGCTCCATCCTGTCAAGAAGTGGCTTTGGAATGCCCGAAACCTCATTGGCCGTTGCAATAAAAAGCACCTCCGACAAATCCACAGGCATCTCAATGTAATGATCCCTGAATTTGCAGTTCTGCTCACTGTCAAGTACCTCAAGAAGAGCGGCTGATGTGTCACCCTTGTAGTCACTTGACACCTTATCTATCTCATCCAACAGCATGAGAGGATTTGAAACACCTGCCTGTCTTAAGCCATTTACTATACGACCCGGCATGGCACCGATATATGTCTTTCTGTGTCCACGGATTTCTGCCTCATCGCGCACACCGCCAAGAGAAATACGCACATATTTCTTCTCCAGTGCAGCCGCAATTGAGCGGGCTATGCTTGTCTTTCCAGTTCCCGGAGGACCGACAAGACATATGATAGGACTCTCTCCCTTGCTGGTCAGATTTCTGACTGCCAGAAACTCAAGTATCCTCTCCTTAACATCCTTTAATCCGTAGTGATCATCATCAAGCACCTGCGCTGCATGGTCAAGATCCTTGTTGTCCACAGACATTTTGTTCCACGGAAGCTCAAGTACAGTCTCTATATAGCCTCTCTCAACCGTGCTCTCAGATGAGTTGCTGCTCATATTTCTAAAGCGCTTTATCTCTTTTTTCGTCTTTTCCTTTACATAGTCAGGCGCATCTAACTTGGATAGCTTTTTCTCATATTCATCAGCATCCGAGTCAGCATTCTCACCCAGCTCCTCACGTATCACGCCGAGCTGTTCGCGAAGCACATACTCCTTCTGATGCTTGTCCACACGAACCTTTACTTTTTTCTGAAGCTCATTCTTTATGGAAATAACCTCCACCTGGGAGAGAAGTAATGATACTATAACCTGATACCTGTCATTGATGTCCTCTGCCTCAAGCACCTGCTGCTTCAGTTCATATGACACCGGCAGATTGTTGGTCACATAGTCTATGAGCTTTTCAAGATCCTCATACTGGTCTATCTGTCTGATAAGCTCCTTGCTGATTTTGCCTATGACTGCCGCATATCTGTGAAACGCCTCCCTGACTCCGAGAAGCATAGCCTCCTTTAGATCCTCCGGCAGGCTGTCTGCATTACTGTCACAACAACAAATTTCTGCCTCAAGATACTTCTTACGACCGGTAAAGCCAAGCAGCTTTGCCCGGCTTATTCCATCTACAAGTATTCTCACAACATCATTCTGCAGTCTGACAACCTGCTTTATGTCGGCTACTATTCCCATCCGGTAGAGGTCTTCCTGAGTCGGGTCCTCCCTGTCCACATTACTTTGTGTGACAAGATATATCCTTTGATCCTGCTCCATAGCCTCCTCGATAGCACGGAGTGAGCGCTCTCTGCTGACATCGAAATGAGCAATCATCCCGGGCAGAATAGTAAGCCCTCTCAGCGCTACTGCAGGCATGTTAATAATCTGTTCTTCCACTTATATCTCCTGTATTATTGCACAGCTAAGCTTAACAAACCGCTGTGCAATTTATATTATCCGATGCTGTACCTTTATAAAATACCGCCATGTACTTATGACGCTGCTTTTTCCTCGATATATGCCTCCGGCACACACTCACCATCAAGCTTTAGGTTGTCCTCAACTGTATCCTTGTCGATTACGCACTTGCTGATGCTCTTGTCTGACGGTATACGATACATAAGATCAAGCATAACAGCCTCCATGATGGCACGAAGACCTCTGGCTCCTGTCTTTCTCTCAAGTGCCTTGTCAGCGATAGCATTGACTGCATCATCTGTGAACTCAAGACCTACTCCGTCAAGCTCAAAGAGCTTTGCATACTGCTTGATAAGTGAGTTCTTAGGCTCCTTGAGTATGCGGATAAGCGCATCCCTGTCTAGTGCCTCAAGTGAGACTGTGATAGGTACACGTCCGATAAACTCAGGAATCAGTCCAAACTTCACAAAATCCTGTGGAAGTGCATGCTTAAACGCCTCACCCACATTGAGCTCTGTCTTTGACTTTACATCAGAATTGAAGCCGATAGATGATGTATCCATACGGCTGTCGATGATTTTCTCCAGACCATCAAAGGCTCCACCACAGATAAAAAGTATATTGGTGGTATCAATAGGAATAAGCTCCTGCTGTGGATGCTTTCTGCCGCCCTGTGGCGGTACAGATGCCTCTGTGCCCTCAAGAATCTTTAAAAGAGCCTGCTGTACACCCTCTCCTGACACGTCTCTGGTGATTGAGACATTCTCTGATTTCTTTGTAATTTTGTCTATCTCATCTATATAAATGATACCGTGCTCTGCTCTCTCGATATCATAATCTGCCGCCTGAATAAGCTTTAAGAGGATATTCTCCACATCCTCACCTACATATCCTGCCTCTGTGAGTGTTGTAGCATCAGCGATGGCAAATGGTACATTTATCACTCTGGCAAGTGTCTGCGCAAGAAGTGTCTTTCCTGAGCCTGTAGGTCCAAGCATGAGGATATTACTCTTCTGAAGCTCAACATCTGATGTATCTCCTGCCAGCACTCTCTTGTAGTGATTGTAAACAGCAACCGAAAGCACCTTCTTAGCCTGGTCCTGTCCTATTACATAGTCATCCAAAAATGCCTTGAGCTCCTCCGGAGTAACAAGATTTATATCATCCTTAGCGCTGCTCTTGTCCTCATGACCCTCAACGCCTTCCTCCTCAAGAATCTCGGCACATATATCTATACACTCATCGCAGATAAAAGCTCCATTAGGTCCGGAAATCAAACGATTTACCTGGTCCTGTGTCTTACCGCAAAATGAGCAGCGAATCTTTCCGTCGTTTTTTCCTGCCATTATTAACTCCTTTTATTGCATGAGGGCATCCCATACGGGGTACCCTCTTAAATTCATCTAACTTATAATTATCTGTTTGTTATTACACTGTCAATAAGACCATACTCAGCTGCTTCCTGTGCTGACATATAGTTGTCACGCTCTGTATCAGCTGCAATTGTCTCATATGGCTTGCCTGTATTGGCTGCTAAAATCTCGTTTAATCTCTTCTTTGTCTTTAAAATATTCTCTGCAGCAATCTGAATCTCAGTAGCCTGACCCTTTGCACCGCCTGATGGCTGGTGAATCATAATCTCTGCATTCGGAAGAGCATATCTCTTGCCCTTTGCACCACCTGCGAGAAGAAAAGCCCCCATGCTGGCTGCAAGACCGATACAGATTGTTGAGACATCACACTTGATATACTGCATAGTATCGTAAATAGCAAGTCCTGCTGTAACCATTCCACCCGGTGAATTGATGTAAAGGTGGATGTCCTTATTTGGATCCTCTGACTCAAGGAATAAAAGCTGGGCAACAACAAGGCTTGCTGTTGTCTCGTTCACTTCCTCTCCGAGGAAAATAATACGGTCTTTTAATAATCTGGAGTAAATGTCGTAGTTGCGCTCTCCTCTGCTGGTCTGTTCAATGACATATGGTACTAAACTCATATAAAATGCCTCCTTTATAAAAGCTCAAAAGACCGGCTCAGAAAATAGGCTTCTGAGCCAGTCCATCAAATTTTGATTCAAAAAATCTTATTCTTCTGTAGACTCTTCTGCATCAGCCTTTTTCTTTGCCTTTGCACGCTCTTTAACGTTGTCCATGACAAGATCTACAGCCTTTGTGATAGCGAGGTCTTTCTTCATAGACTCCTTCTCAGCATCTCCCATGTACTCTTTAAGCTTATCAGCCTCCATGCCGTATGCCTTAGCCATCTTCTCTACCTCAGCATCGATATCTGCATCAGTAACCTCGATGTTCTCCTCCTTGGCAATCTGCTCAAGTACAAGGCTGCTCTGGATACGTGTTGTAGCCTCTGGACGAACCTGATCCTTAAGCTGGTCAACTGTCATGCCTGAGAACTGTAAGTACTGCTCCATTGTAAGACCGCTCTGTGCGATTCTCTGAGCGAACTCCTCAACCATTGTCTCACACTGAGTCTCAATCATTGCCTCCGGAAGATCCATCTTTGACTTGTCGATAATCTTCTGGATAGCCTCATCCTCTTTAGTCTTCTTAGCTTCTGTCTCTTTCTTCTCTGTGAGGTTCTTCTTGATCTCCTCTTTATACTCAGCTAATGTATCAACACCTGCTGCATCCTGTGCAAACTCATCATCAAGCTCAGGAAGCTCCTTAGCCTTGATCTCGTTGATCTTAACCTTGAATGTAGCCGGCTTTCCTGCAAGGTCTGCTGCCTGATACTGCTCAGGGAATGTTACATTGACCTCAACCTCATCGCCTGTGTTCTTTCCTACTAACTGATCCTCGAATGTATCGATGAATGTGTGTGAACCGATCTCTAATGGATGATTCTCACCCTTTCCACCCTCGAAAGCTACTCCGTCAACAAATCCCTCAAAGTCGATAACTGCTGTATCTCCCTCTGCTACAGGACGATCTGTAACTGTAACTGTTCTTGCATTTTTGTTTCTCTGGTTCTCGAGCTCAGCGTCAACCTCTTCATCAGAAACTGATGTGTCGATCTTTGTAACTGTAACGCCCATGTACTTACCAAGAGTAACCTCTGGTCTTACAGCAACCTCTGCTGTGTAGATGAAAGGCTGTCCCTTCTCAATCTGAGTAACCTCAACTGTAGGACGTGAAACTATATCAACACCACTCTCGTCAACTGCACCTGCATATGTCTGCTGCATAAGAATGTTTGCTGCGTCCTCATAGAACACACCTGCTCCATACATTTTCTCAATCATAGCTCTTGGCACTTTTCCTTTACGGAATCCAGGTACACTAATCTGTTTCTTCTGCTTCTGATATGCAGAATCCAATGCTTTCTCTAATTCCTCAGCTGCTACCTCAATAGTAAGCTTCGCCATATTATGCTCTAAATTCTCAACCTGTACACTCATGTCAATCGTTATCCTCCTTAAAAATATATATGAATGGTATGTACATCAAATGTAATGTGGGCACGCTTTTTAAACTGCTAAGCCCAGTCATTGGATGATTATAACACAACAAATCCACTATTTCCAGTGTTTTTTACATTAAATTTGCTTTTGTGTATAATTCCATAAATTGTCAGCAATACCAAAACATATTTTTGTCATTTTACGGCATAATATTTCCATACACATACAGCTTGTGTATAACGTTTTAAAAGGAGGTATTGCATTATGGCAGCATCAAGTAGTAAAAAGGCTTCTGTACCGGAGGCAAAAGAGGCTATGAGCCGTTTCAAGGAAGAGGTTGCTTCAGAGCTTGGAGTTCCTTTAAAGGAGGGCTACAACGGTGACCTTACTTCTAAGCAGGCCGGTTCAATCGGTGGCGAGATGGTCAAGCAGATGATCATGAAGCAGGAGCAGCAGATGAAATAAGCTCTGCAATAGCAAGCTTCAAAAATACGCTTCAATCGCAAGCACAAAAAGAGGCCGCGCACCATGGGGTTTGGTGTGTGACCTCTTTTGTTATAATATAGGACCTGCCGGTCTAGTATACCAGCCCCTGTCGGATATGCTCTACTGTGGCATCGTCTGTGAAGTATCTGACAATCTCGAGTGCAAATGCAATCGCTGTTCCCATTCCACGGCTTGTAATCACATTTCCGTCCACAACAACAGGCTGCTCAAGCCACTGTGCACCGAGGAGCTTCTCCTCAAAGCCCGGATGACAGGTAGCCTTTTTGCCCTCAAGTATATGATTCTCACCGAGCACGCTAGGCGCTGCACATATTGCCGCAACAAGCTTTCCCTCAGCAGCAAAGCTCTTAATTGTCTTTACCACTGTCTCATCTGCGCCAAGGTTTAATGTACCCGGCATGCCTCCCGGCAGTACGATTGCATCGTAGCTGTCAAAGTCAGCCTGCGCCTTTGTGGTATCTGTCTTAAAGTTCACCTGATGTGAGCTTGTCACCTCGGCTTTTTCTGTGATTGATATGGTCTCAATCTCAAGCTTTGCTCTTCTAACTATATCGACTACTGTAAGTCCTTCAATCTCCTCACAGCCGTCTGCCATAAAAATTCCTACTTTACTCATATTTTTCTCCTTCTTTTTCTTAAAAATACTATAGAAATTACTACATATCAGTAACGCCTATAAAAAGTTACTGCTCATAAGCCTGGATTCACCGCTTGAATTTTTAAATACCGGTCATTATAATCAGTTATGTGTAACTATAAATCCACTCATAAACCGAAAGGACATACCATGGAAATCGAAAGAAAATACCTACTTAAACAGCTTCCTTCCAATTTAGACAGCTACGCAAGCAAAAAAATCGCCCAGGGCTATCTGTGCACATCTCCTGTTGTCAGGGTCAGACGCTCAAACGACAGCTATTATATGACCTACAAGGGCGCCGGCCTTATGGTGCGCGAGGAGTACAATCTTCCTCTTACCAGGGAGGCATACATACATCTCGTCCAAAAGATAGATGGACGCCTCATCGAAAAGACCCGCTATCTCATACCTCTTGACGGCGGCCTGACCGCTGAGCTTGATGTATTTGAGGGTGATCTGGCTCCTCTTACACTTGTGGAGGTGGAATTTGACTCTGTTGACGCAGCAAATGAATTCGTAGCCCCTGACTGGTTTGGCGAGGATGTCACCGAATCCGGCAAATATCACAACAGCTATCTGAGCCGGTTGGAAAATTCATAGTACTGCCTGGTCTTTATCGTATTCTTTAAATCATCATACCGCTTCTGCAATGGACCCTCAGGAACTACAACATCCATAACCACCGCTATATCATCTATAAGGCGGTCGGTTATGGTATCCCTCATTGAGACAAGTATATTGTACTTCTCCTCAAAGGTATCAGCATCCAGAAACTCCATCAAACGCGGATTTGGAGCCTGACCTGCGTCTGCATCCGGTACCGGCTCATTACATGCCTGCGTCTGCACGCTTTCGGCTTCCGACAGCTTAGCTGCAGGCTGCCCGACAGTCTCACTCTTTACCTGCATATCCGTTTGCTTCGTCTGTGGTGTAACCCTCTCAAACCTGTATTTCTGCTTCACATCAGGATATTTCTCATGGTCTACCTCGCTTACAAACATATCAAGCGGCCTTGCATATACGCCGAAATCATCATATAAAGCCTGATAAATCACCAGCTTTCCTCCTGTCTCTGAATGTGTTGCCACTGTAACTATCTGATACAGCTTATTCTTAAAGTGCCTGTAAAGCTCTCCGGGCTTTGGTGTTCTGTCCATCATTTCTGCCTCTTTTCCTATTATTTAAAAGTTGTTAATCATGTCTAAGCCTTCTCCAAGGAAATCTCTCTCAAACTCCAGATTGCCACTGTATCCCATGGCAATCAGATCCCAAACGCTGCCAAACATGCTCTGTGTCTCAGCCTCTATCACCTTTGCTCCGTCTGCCGCTTTGCTATGCAGTGTCTGGCAGTTTCTTGAGTGCTCCTGCTTAATCCTCTGCTGTGCCTCGCTATGTCCGTGCATCATCTCAAGCTCTTTTTGTGTCGTATCATCCGCAAAGCGTGCATTATTTTTCATAGCCCTCTGCACTATATCCGGATTACTCTGCTGCGGTCTCTGCTGTGGCTGTACTCTCTGCTGCATCTGTGGTCTCTGTGGCTGTGGCTTCTGCTGATATGTCTGGTTCAATGCATTCATACCCGACTGAACTGTATTCTGCATGCTGTTCCATATCTGCTGCACCTGCTTCTTCTGCTGCGGCCTAGGCTTGTTTGGCTGCGTATTTTTGCCACCTGCGTTCTTTGATTTCTTATTAATGTAAAAAACAGCTCCTAATATAATAGCCCAAATTATAACATCCATATTCTGCTCCTTTATCAATCTGCATTTCTATGTCAATCCTTGAATATCCTGCACATGTCGCGCAGTATGTACTCTGCTGTCTGTTCCGGCTCCCATTGCTTTGCAATGCCCACAAGAAGTGGCTTAATCTCTGACAGTATCCTTGCCGTGCGCCGGTCTGTTGTTCCCTCATACTTATCGTTTATGGCCTCAGCCTGCTTCACACATGCCTCAAGCTGCTTTAATATATCCTTCCAAAACTCCTCATAATATATCTCATGCACCTGCTTGGTCTTTTGTGTGAAATTAAGCTCTGCAAGCTCTTTGTTGCTGTGCTCCAGATAGAAATATGACAGGGCAAACAAATCAGGCTTTTTCCTTTCAAGCCCCTCATCGGTCAGGTGCATCAGATTCTCTATCTCACTCTGCAAAATAATACCGTTGTCAAAGAATGACAAATACCGATCCCCCTGCTTCACAACAGAGTCCAGAGTCGTGTGAAAATCCGTGTCTGCCTTGCTGATTAAAAATTCATCGTCAAACATGCCGCTTTTCGCTTTGCACGCCTTTATGAGCTCTCCAAAGTGCTTCCTGTCAGCCCCTGTGAGCTCACGATACCCAATAACTTGCTGCTCAAGCTCCTTTAAATCGGAAAGCAGGCTGCTTAAGCCTGTCTTCACGCCATAATATCGCTTTGCAACACCTGATGAATTCTTTTTGGTTTTGACATACAGCCTAAGCCAGCTGTTGACCACTGTCATGTCGGCACCTGCCGTATCCATCGCAGTCTTAAATTTCTTTTCCGTATCACTTAGTCCTAAAATCATCACACACCCTCAAACATCATTCTAAAACTATATAATAACAATTCTACACCATTATCATATTTTTTTAAAGAGCCTTTTTTGCACTTAAAAAACCACTTTAAAAGCCAAAAAAGGAAGCCATACAATAGCTGTATGACTTCCTATAAGCTGCTTTGCTATGATTGCAAAATCAAATTAACGACCGAACTGCATATCGTTGTTACCTGACTTTGTTGTGAACATCTCAAGCATGTTGATTGGATCGTTGTAATCCATAAGCCATCCCTCACGGGCGAAATCAAACTGTCCGTCCTTACGGCTGTTAAGGAATACGTTCCACTCCTGCTGCTCAACCTTTAAGTTGATACCTACCTTTGAAAGATCAGCCTGGATAGCCTCACCAATCTTTACATTGGCCTCTGAGTTGTTTACGAGGTAAGAGAACTCGATAGTCTGGTTTACCTGACCTGTGCTCTCATCTAATAATCCGATAGAAGCAAGAAGCTCTTTAGCCTCCTCAAAGTTCTTATCGTAATCTGTGCCGTAGTAATCCTTGTTCTTGAACTCGCCACCGTTACCATCTGTAACACCCTCTGGGATAAATGTTGTGGCAATCTTCTGTCCGCCCTGAGCGATTGTATCGATGATGTACTGACGATCGATAAGAAGACAGATTGCATGTCTGAATACCTTAGCCTGATCAGCATCTAATCCAAGATCTGAGTAAAGCTTAGAGTTGATGTTAAAGCCTGCGTAGTATGTTCCAAGGTTGTCTACTGTGTAGAACTCGCTTGTCTTCTTAGCTGCTTCAATCTCTGCTGTAGGAATTGAATCGATGAAATCAAGGTCACCGTTCTGGTAAGCTGTGTAAGCTGAAACATCATCAGATGTAAGCATTACGTTCATCTCATCAACTGTTACATTGTCAGCATCCCAGTAGTTAGGATTCTTAACATATGTCATGCTTGAATCATGCTTCCACTCCTTGAGTGTGAATGCACCGTTTGTAACGAACTTGTCGCTTGCATCGTTTGCCCAGTCATCATTTCCCTCTACTGAGTTCTGGTTTACAGGGAAGAAGAATGGGAATGCACATAAGTCAAGGAAGTATGGTGTAACTGCCTTAAGCTTGACTGTAAGAGTCTTTCCATCCTCAGAAGCAACTACATCATCAGCTGCAAGACCCTTTGTATCATCATATCCTGCGAATACTGCGCAAAGGTAGCTGTAATCTGCAGCTGTCTTAGGATCTGCTGCTCTCTTCCAAGACCACTCGAAATCCTTTGCAGTAAGCTCATCACCGTTTGACCACTTAAGACCGTCACGCATTGTGAATGTGTATGTGAGACCATCCTCAGAAACCTCATAGCTCTCTGCACATGCAGGCTCAAGCTTGCCCTCAGCGTTGTAACGCATAAGACCCTCAAAGCTGTTTACTGCAAGACATCCGCCATCAACAGTACTGTTTAATGCAGGATCGATATGATCAGGCTCTGATGCCATGTAGATGTTTAACTTTCCGGCATTCTTTGTGTTCTTTGCATTGTAGAAGTATTTCATACCCTCTACTGTTGAGTATACGTCTGTTACATAATCCTTGAGCATATACTGGTCATTATAGTAGTAAAGTGGAATAACACACCATGTATCCATGAGCATATCCTCTGCCTGGTGCATCATCTCTGCACGCTTTGCAAGATCTGTTTCTGTACGGATAGATTCTACTAACTCATCATAGCTTGTCCAGTCTACGGCTGTTGATACAGCAGTATCAGGAGTGTCGTTATTAGATGTTTTGTTGTTGCTCTTGCTTCCACAAGCAGTCATGCCAAGTGCCATAGCTGCAACAAGAGTAAGTGCTACTAATCTCTTTTTCATCTTTCTTCCTCCTATTAATATAATGAAAAATAAATTTATGTTAGAACCGGCACAAGTGGCTTAAGCTATATGCCGGTAGAAACCATATATTAGCGGTTGAAGCATGCAACCATATGTCCGTTTCCTCTGTCTGTGAGCTCCGGACGTGCTGCTGCACACTGCTCTGTGGCGTATTTACAGCGCGAACGGAATGGACAGCCGCTAGGCATGCGAAGAGGTGAAGGAACATCTCCCTCAAGCACGATTCGCTTGCTGTGTCTGGCAGTCTCAGGATCCGGAATCGGAACCGCTGAAAGTAGTGACTGTGTGTACGGATGGATTGGATTGTCCATCAGCTCATCAGCATCTGCAAGCTCCATCATATGCCCCAAGTACATAACAGCTATTCTGTCAGATATATGCTGCACTACAAGCAAATCATGCGCTATAAACAGGTATGATAAGCCTCTCTCCTTCTGCAGGTCCTCAAACATGTTGACTACCTGAGCCTGAATAGAAACATCAAGTGCCGATACAGGCTCATCACATACGATAAACTTCGGATCTACTGCAAGGGCTCTTGCTATTCCGATACGCTGTCTCTGTCCACCCGAAAACTCATGCGCATAACGTGTAGCATGGTCTGCGTTTAATCCAACAGTCTCCATGAGATCCATGATCATCTCATGGCGCTCTTTCTTGCTGTTGTAGAGCTTATGCACATCGAGAGGCTCTCCGATGATATCCTCAACCGTCATACGAGGGTTGAGTGATGAATACGGATCCTGGAATACCATCTGCATCTGCTTACGGTAAGGATGCATATTCACATCTATCTTCTTCTCACTGTCAAACAATACATTGCCGTCGAACTCAATGCGTCCCGCTGTCGGCTGGTACAGACGTAAAAGAGTACGTCCTACTGTTGTCTTTCCACAGCCCGACTCACCAACAAGTCCGAGTGTCTCACCCGGCTTTATGGCAAATGACACATCATCGACTGCCTTTAATTCCATCTTTTTAAATCCGTCATGAACAGGGAAATACTGCTTCAAATGGTCTACCTTGAGCAGGTACTCGTTGTTTTTTGTATCATTACTCATTTGATTTTCCCTCCTCCATCATATTCTTAATATTCATCCAGCAGGCTGCGAGATGATCCTCTCCAACCCAGATTTCCTCCGGCTTTTCGGTGAGACATATCTTCATAGCCGCATCACAGCGAGGGCAGAATGCACAGCCCTTTGGCATGTTGAGCATATTGATTGGTGTTCCTCCGATAGGAACAAGTCTGGTCTTTGAATTGGTCTTTGTAGGGATTGAACGAAGCAGTCCCTTTGTGTACTCATGCGCCGGGCTGTAGAATATAGCATCTGCTGTTCCTCTCTCGCAGACACGGCCGCCGTACATAACTATAATCTCGTCACACATCGAAGCAATGACACCCAGATCATGTGTAACCATGATGATTGCCATGCCGAGTTTTTCCTGCAGTGACTGCATAAGCTCAAGAATCTGTGCCTGAATAGTCACATCAAGAGCTGTTGTAGGCTCATCTGCGATAAGGATATCCGGCTCACAGGCTAATGCCATAGCTATCATGACACGCTGTCTCATACCACCTGAAAGCTCATGCGGATACTGCTTTACTCTCTTTTCAGGCTCATTGACACCTACAAGTGTAAGCATCTCTATAGCACGCTCTTTTGCTTCCTTCTTTGTACGGTCTGTGTGAAGAAGCACTGCCTCCTCAAGCTGGTAGCCTACCGTAAATACCGGATTAAGCGATGTCATAGGATCCTGGAAAATGATTGAACAGCATTTTCCTCTGAAATCAGCCATTTTCTTTTTATTCAATTTGGTGATATCCTCACCCTTATATTTTACTGAACCGCCTGTGATGGCACCATTCTCAGCAAGAATCTGCATGATTGAATATGCTGTAACGGACTTTCCTGAGCCTGACTCTCCTACGATTCCAAGAGTCTTGCCCGGCTCAAGCTTAAAGCTGACACCGTTTACAGCAGATACGTCTCCGTTATCGGTCTTGAAGGTAGTGTGCAGATCAGATACTTCAAGAACAAACTTATTATCTTCCATCTTACTCACTCCTTACTATTTCGATAATTTAGGGTCAAATGCATCTCTTAAGCCGTCGCCGATAAGATTCAATGTAAGAACAATGATACAAATCGTGAGCGCCGGGAAAATAAGACGCAGTGGGTAGCTCTGAAGTCCGCCACGCGCTGTATTTGCCAGTGAACCAAGTGAAGGCATAGGAGCCGAAACACCAAGTCCGATAAACGACAGATAGCTCTCAGTAAATATAGCTGAAGGTATCTGAAGCGCTGTAGTAATAATGATTACTGACAGACAGTTCGGCAAAATGTGTTTTCTGATAGTGCGGGCTGATGATGTTCCGATACACTTTGCTGCAAGAATATACTCATTCTGCTTGATGGTAAGAATCTGACCTCTTATAAGTCTTGCCATTCCTACCCAGTATAGCAGTCCAAACACTATGAAAAGTGCAATCATATTGACACCAAGCTTTGAAAGCACTGTACCCTTTATTACAGGTGTGAGCACCTCGTTTAATACAACTGCAAGTAAAATGATGAGCAGCATATCAGGCAATGAATAAATGATATCTACTATTCTCATCATAACCATATCTACCCTGCCTCCGCAGAAGCCTGATACGGAACCGTAAATAATACCGATTATAAGCACAAGCAGTGATGCAAACACACCGACTCCAAGTGATACACGCGCTCCGTAGACAACACGGATAAAATAGTCTCTTCCGAGCTCATCTGTACCAAAAATATGTGGGAAAAGCTTCTCACCTGCATCAATCTGTGCCTGCTCTGCCTCACTGTACTGGAAAGGTCCTAAATTCTGTGCACCCTTAACAATATCTGCATAGCCGTATGGCACAATCTTTGGTGCCAGAAGAATAACCAAAATAAGTAAAACCAAAACTATAATAGACCCCATAGCCAGTGGATTTTTGCGGAGTCTCTTAAGACCATCCTTTAAGAAGGTGGTTGACTCACCCATGACCTCCTGCTGGCGTTTCTCTTCATCTGATGCCTTGGCAAAATCCTTCATATTGAACTTGCTAAGGTCAATCTGTGTAGAGAAAGGCGCTCTCTTCATATTATCTTTCATCTTTATCTCTCCTTAATCAAGCTTAATACGTGGATCAATCACTTTGTATACAATATCTGTAATGAGGTTCGCGCCTACCATGATGACAGCAAGGAAAAGTGTTGTAGCCATAATCATTGTGTAATCACGGTTTGTGATACAGCTTACGAACTTGGAACCGAGTCCTCCGATATTGAAAATACTCTCAATAACCATTGAACCTGTGAGGATACCACCAATCATAGGTCCCACATATGTGATGACCGGAATGAGCGCATTACGAAGCGCATGTACAAATATAATCTTGTACTGGTGCACACCCTTGGCCTTTGCCGTACGGATGTAGTCCTGTCCGAGTGCATCAAGCATTGATGTCTTTGTAAGTCTTGTAATATATGCCATCGGTGAAAGTGACAGTGACAATACCGGAAGTAATACCATGTTGCTTCCTGATTTGAAGGCCTGCACCACACCAAGCTTTATACAGAAGAAATAAAGTAATAACGTAGCGATGACAAATGACGGCATCGACGTAATCAGCGTGACGAAGAATACTATAACTCGATCCGGCCACCTGTTTCGCATCAGCGCTGCTATCGATCCGAGCACCACTCCGAATACTATCGCAGTGAGCGCCGCTAAAAGTCCAAGCTTTGCTGAAATCGGGAAACTCTCCCCAATGATATCTGAGATTGGACGGTCTGTCTTAAGACTCACACCGAAATCTCCGTGCAGCACGCCTGCCATGTAATTCTTGTACTGGACTATAAGTGGCTGATCCAGTCCGTAGCGTGCCTCAAGCTCTTTCATTACCGCCGGACTCTTTGCCTTCTCCGAGTTGAATGGACCACCCGGAATTGCATTCATGGCAAAGAATGTGATAAGACTGATAATGAAGATTGTAAAAATCGCGAGAATAACTCTCTTTACAATGTACTTACCCATATTTTTCTCTCCCTCTTGGATTTGTATCGATAATGCATTGTTTTTTATTTTTTAAAGCATTATCACTGCACCACGTCAAAGTATTTTGTCTAATACGCAAAAAAGTGCGAATGACGTCATTGTCATTACACACTCCCTAATCTTGCTGTCTGATACAACTGTCGTTCTGACGCGAACAATTCTTTTTTATTATACACAGAAATCATACTTTGTCAATTGGATATATTTTCCTATATTATTTTTATTTTTGTATAAAAATTAGTCATATTTTTATAATACTCATTAATA
>ERZ1026776.780-NODE-780-length-20444-cov-7.406641_pt1 | contig 20444 bp, 14 predicted proteins | sample MGYA00380125_ERZ1026776 | MGnify/ENA primary metagenome ERZ1026776 (study PRJEB33269, sample SAMEA4719761) | human gut metagenome | biome: human-associated habitat; feature: organic feature; material: feces | place: Cameroon | collected 2013-10 ...
TTATCTATAGCTCAATTATAGACAAACTCACAGTATTTTTCAAACAAAATAATTATAACCATAAATGCTGCCATAAATGCTCTAAATTTTTAGATGATTTGAATATATCTTTAAATCCGCGATATCACAAGCCTTCCATCCTGCACATCAACCTTGACCTTATTAGACTCTATCCCCGCTGCCTCAAGCATCTCATCAGTGAGTTTTATCCTGTGTGCCTTGTCCAATACCGTATATTCCATTGCAGGGTGTTTCTTCAATTTCTCCGTACTTACCTTTCCGTCAGATATAAGCACTGTGCGGTCTACACGGCCTGCAAGTGCCATATCGTGTGTCACTATGATGATGGTTATACCAAGCTCTTTGTTCAGCTTATGAAACAGCTCATAGATTGTATCAGCAGTCCTTGTATCCACGGCTCCGGTCGGCTCATCCGCAAGCAGTATGTCCGGCTTATTTGCCAGTGCAACAGCTATGGCTGCGCGCTGCTGCTCTCCTCCAGATAGCTGAGCCGGAAGCTTATCCTTATGCTCCTGTAATCCCACTGCATTTAACAGTTTAAGGGCATAGCTTTTATTATTATCCTTGCGTTTTTTTATAATTTCTCCGTGTTTTAAATTACCGGTATTACCTGAATTTTCAAACATCATCACTGCCTCGACATTCTGCAGCACAGTCAGGTATGGGAACAGATTTTTGGCACTTTTCTGCCACACAAAGCCCACCTTGTCCCTGCGGTATCTCACCATTTCAGCTTCTGAATATGTGGAAATATCTTTTCCGTCAATAGTGAGTACTCCAGCCGTTGGAGTTTCCAGTCCTCCTATCATATTTAGGAGCGTGGATTTTCCACTGCCGGATTTTCCTATTACCGCAAGCATCTCCCCTGTTTCCACCGTCAGGTCAAGCCCCTCCAGTGCCATCACCTTTTTATCGTCTGTCTCATATATTTTTACCAGTCCATCGCAGTTTATCATCTGGTTTTCTCCCTTTTAATTTAAATTACTATGCCGTCACTAAGCTCAAACACTTCATCCCCCAGCTCCATCAGGTTCGGATCATGCGTGGTCATAACTATTGTGATGCCCTCATCGTCTATCAACTCACGGAACAATCGTATGACTTCAAATCCAGCAGCGGTATCGAGTGCTCCTGTCGGCTCATCTGCAAAGACCACCTTCGGGTGATGTGCCACAGCGCGCGCGATCGCAACTCTCTGCTGCTCACCTCCCGATAACTGATCCGGCATATGATCCATGCGCTTTGAGAGTCCGACACGCTCCAGCAGCTCTGATACTCTGTCCTGCGTATTTTCCGTATTTGCATTAATCACATCGGTTTTTGCAAGTCTGAGGGCAAATTCCACATTCTCATATGCCGTCATCGTGGGAATTAGTGCTATAGACTGGAATACAAATCCCATCTCATACCGCCTTAGCATTTCTCGGTCTTTCTCGGTCATCTGCTCGAGGTTTTTATCCAGAAACTGCACACTTCCCTCTGTCGGCATATCAAGCGCACTAAGGATATTAAGAAGTGTGGTCTTTCCAGAGCCGGAACGCCCTTTTAAGATGGCAAGTGTTCCTTTTTTTATCTCCATGGATACTCCGTCAAGTGCACGGACTGTTGTACCATCTCCCGCCTTGAAATATCTTTTTATATTTTGAGCAATTATCGCATTTTCCATATGTCACGACCTCATTTATCTGCTAACTATCTTCTCCAAGCCTTAGTGCCTGTGCTATCTTCATACTCTTAAGCAGTCTGCTGATAACCACATAGCATACGGCTACAGCCACAAAAAGTACTCCTGCAAGCTCCAGCATATCAGATGGATAAATATATACATTTACTCCGATATTGTGTTTCTGCGGCAGATATATGATCGATATGAGCCTTACAAACATCGCTGTTGCTGCTATACCTATGCCTGCTCCCGCAAGAAGCGGCAGAAATGATAAAAATATCTGCTCGTTTAAAAGCATTGCTTTTACCTCTCTCATTCTCATTCCCATTGCGCGGTATATACCAAACTGCAGCTCCCTCTGTTTTAGTGTCATAACCCAATACAGCAAAAATCCTACTGAGCACACTATCAGTGAAAGTATAAAGCTTAAGGTAAACATACCGTTTGTGATCTGCACTGTGGCTGAGTTTTTATTTTCCTCTATTAGCTGTTGCGCAGATGTTAAATTTTTGTATATATCATCCACCGTTTTTCCCTTTGACAGATTCATCCACACACTGTACGGTGTCATGCCGAACTTTTCCACAACCGTAGCATAATTTGCAACGATCAGGTATTTCTCCTGCTCGGTCACATTTCCTTCTGCATCTGTCTCATAGGTGTATCGCTCGTAGCCCGGAAAACCTTTTACTATGGCACATACCTTTGCATTCTCGGATGCGTAGATCTGATCATCACCGACAGCCTCCGGTACATACCTTGAGTAATTTAAGCTGTCACCAACTTTAAGTCCCAGAGCTTTTGCCAGATTTGAGGAAATGATGACTCCGTCCGGCTCTTTTGCCAGCTCATTCAGGTAATTGAACCAGTGCGCATCATTAATATCATCCTTTTGGTCACTCTGCAATTTCGCAGTCTCACCGAATTCTTTTGTGTTTATCGCCATAAGATATGCATCCGAAACCGAACCACTGCCTGCGGAAATGTCTACCCGCTCGTCCTCAAGCACACGCGTGACACCGTCACAGATGCCCTCATTTTTGAGCGACTCGTATTTACCGAAATCAGGCTCGTCATACATCCAGTTTACAGAGCCATCTTTATTGTACTGTATCCTGAGTCTGAAATCTTCGTTGTATATCGCATCACAACCCACATTGTAGACGATCCGTTTTTCCATATTGCTGTTCATGGTGCGCGCCATATTCGCGTCAAAAATACCGCCAGCCACTGTCATGATAAGAAATACTGCCAGAAATCCCTGATTGTATCTGGTTCGTTTCAGCTGTAAAAATGATGCATACATTGCCGGAGAAAAATGCTTTTTAAAGAGCCTGTCCACAAGCAGAATAACAAGTCCGGTAAGTCTTACGCACAAAAGTGCCGCTGCAAATATAAAAAGCGAATTGTCCAGTATCATGACAGGATCTATGCTCCTGTTCTCAAGAACAGATATCGCAAGCGTACTCTTCTGCTTGTTGTAATTGTAAAGCAGATATGCTGACAGAGCCAAAAGTATAACGTCTATAAAGCATTTCTCCCAAAGAGGCTTTTTCTTTGATATTCGTCCCCTGCTGCTGCGCTCTGATATGGCATCCTTTGATTTTTTCCATACCGGAACTGTGATAAACAGCACCATGATAACTGCCGCTGCCACCGCATAGACAAGCATCTGCCATACAAATTTGTAAGTGCCTATATCCTTTGCCGTAAATCTTAAAAATCCGTCTGTAGATGCGGCAGCCCGGCACATTATATATCCGAGTACTATTCCGAGTACACAGCCCGCAAACGCTATTATTCCCGACTGCTGTAAGTACAAAATAAATACCTGTAATTTTGTCGCACCACGGCTTCTTAAAACAAGTATGTCATTTTCCTCGAGCGAAAGTATCTGTGCAGATATCATTCTTATAAATAAAATCAAAAGCACAAGACACGGCAGCTCCAACGCCCAAAGCATCAGCTTTATCGTCTTCTGCTGTGTAAAAAAGCCATCCAGCGTATCACGGATGTTGTCATTGTAGAGCTTGTCAGCATCCTTAAACTGCTCCATATAACCGTCATAAAGTGAGGCATTTTCCGTATTGATCTGCCTGTAATCCAGCATGAGAAAATCACTGTAGCTGATGTTGTCCTCGCTGTAATACTGCATCATTTCGTCAAAAACATCCTGCGAAACAAATATCACATCGCCCATATCCGAAAGCGTCTTGGCCCAATACGGATCGTTTATATCTTTTTCACGGCAGATCTGTGATATGACAAACGGAATTTCCTTTTTCCCACTGCCATCAGGTACATGTAAATAGATTTTTTCACCTGCTACAAGTCCGTAGTGATCCATTGTCTTTTCGCTTATGCTGCATTCGAATGTGACTGTGTCAGCCTTAGACTTTACAACCTCAGCGTACTCCGAAAGTCCCGGCAGATATCCTATTGTAAAATAATTGTTAATTCCTCCAAACTCTGTATCTGCGCGTCCTCCTGAGAGTGTGATAAGCTGCTGTGAGGAAACCTTGTTTATATCCACATATTCAGTCCACTTCTTTTCATATCCTGACAGCTTATCAAGTACTGACTGCGAATCAGGATAATCTGCCACCGCGTATGTTCCCTCGCGGCTCATCTGTGCAGGAAACTCATTCTGCTGTGTGGCATGATCCGTAAAAAGTCTGTCGAGTATCTGATTTCCCGCACCATTTTCAAACATAGGGTGGCACACAAAAAGTGCTATAAACAAAGCCACTCCCATAAGCAGACACAGATTTAACCATTTTCTGTTTTTTAATTTATTAATTACGAAGCCAAACATATTTCATCGCCCTCATCAATACCGTAAAGCACAAGTGTATTGCTGCCTGATGTATAATCGCTCAATATTACCGGCTGCTTTACCACGCTGTCCCCATCAATTTTCCACACATAGTAGGATATATCATCTTTGTCCATCGGATTGACCTGCTTGTGTATGATCGAAGTCGGCACCACTACCACCTTTTTAAAAGAAACATAAGAAAACTTTACAGCAGATGCCCTGGTCAGATCATCCGGTATTCCATTGTCAAGTTTTATATAAAATGCTGCATTTCCATATCCCGAATCTGTGTTTCCGGTAATATGCACACCTTTATCATCCTGATTTATATATCCCTTTTGAGCTTCCCTGCCATAACCGGCAAAACCGATGCAGCTTCCGTAGATCGTTGTACCGTCCAGCTCAAGTGATACGCGCTCTCCCACATCTGCTATATTGTCCTTATATACTTTATAGCTATTGCTATCCTTTACCTGAACCAGCAGTACGTCCGTGGAATTTCCGGTTATCTGCAGGATATCTGCTCCTTCCTCCACATTATCTCCTGCCTTGACACTCACCTTTGAAACTTTTCCGTCATTTTTGGCATATACTGAAATATTTCCTTTGCCGTCATTTCCTGCGCTTATGCTGTCATATGCTGACTGTAGCCGGGAAAGCTGATAGGTGTGGTCTGCACCGGCAAGTTTTTTCTGCAGATCAAGTAGCTGTAAGTTCAATTTCAACTGCTGCTCATCATATGCTGTATCCGGCTTTTCATCCTGCCGGTTATTTTCTTCAGATAAATCTTTTACCTGTTTATCGTAATCTGCGATCTTCTGCGCATAGGATTCATTCTCCGAGTCGATCGCATTTTTTGCCTCTGTTATGGCAGCTTTGCCCTCTCCGGTATCCACCACGTAAAGCAGCATCCCCTTTTCTACCGTATCGTCCTGCTTCACATTGACCGATACGATCTGCCCTTCATAATCACAGGTTTCGGTTATCGTCCCTGCGTCAGATCTGCTGTACTGCACACCGTAGTTTGCTATATCAAAGTCAGACCTTGTTACCGTATATTTGCTGTACTTTGTCGGAACCTGATCTGTAGAATTATAGTAAACCAGCTCCCCCTCTTTTAAGCCCTCTGTGACCTGTGTATAGTTTTCATCAGACTCACCTGTTGTTATGATGCGTTTCTCGCGGCCGCCCTCATCATTTTTCACATAGACATATCTAGTATCGCCATCCTTATAGATGGAATCTTTTCCCACGACAAGTGTATGATCTGCCTTTGTTTTTTCAAAGTATACAGGATACATCTGTCCTGCTGTAAGAAACGGCTTTTCCCTGCTTTCCACGCACACATCCGGATAGCGGTTGTTTATCTTCGAAAGTACCAAAACCTCTGATGTATATTGAGACTCGGTGACATCATATTTTTCGCCATCGACTATCACATATTTCTTGTCATAATCGCTGTATTTGTACTCATTTATGGCTGTATCTTTTATATCCAGCACAAGGTCATCCGTATCTGAGACAATGACTATATTCTCGTATGCCGCAGCAGACCTTCCCTCTGTCAGCTTCTTAGTGTAAGTGACAAGACCGCTGTGGGCTGCCTTAAGCGTTCCATCATCAACGAGCTGCTGATATAAAGCTATCTGCTCATTGATCTTTTGCACGCGGTATTCGTGAAGCTGCTTATCGTACCGCTGATTTTCCTGTTCTGTAGCGATCTGTGTGTTGTAATCCTCGTCCGTACTCTCATTTTTCTCAGTCTGTTCTGTTGAAAATTCGCCCGTAACTGCTGCATATTCATCAATATTTGTGTCTGCATCGGCTTCATGCGTGTCATCCGCAGTTCCATCTGACTGGTCAGGCTCATTATTATCCTGCCCTGCGGCCTGGCTCTCCCATAATCGGATCTGCGTATCCGAGATCTGAGCGGATATCTCATATGTCTCATTCTCATGCGCCAGCGCAGCCTGACATTCCTGCAACTGTTTTTTTGCCTCATCCACATCACAGACTGCAAGCACATCCCCCGCATTTACTATATCTCCCGGCTCCACATATATCTGTGAAATATTTACATTGGCACTATAATAATTGCAGTAATCTCTTGGAACCGCGGTAGCCATCAATACCTGAACCGATCCGATCGCAGCATATTCCACAGGTCTGTAGGCTTCATTTAAAGCTACAGGTTCTTCAAGCTCCGGGATGCTGCTTTCTGTCATTTTTCCACAGCCGCCTGCCACAAACGATACACATATCCCCAATACTGCCAGCTTTTTTATTGATAAAATGTTTCTGATCTTCACTGCAAAACCACCTCATCCCCGCTTTTAAGTCCTTCTGTGATGATCCGGTAGTCTCCCACCTGATCTCCGGCATTTATCCATACCGCCTGTCTGTATCCATTCTCATCCAGCGTGTATACAAAATACCTGCCCTCATTCTCATGTACTGCGTCCTTTTGCACATACACAGCATTTTCTATAGCGGGGCGCGTCACCTCCATGGAAAATATCTGTGCATCCGATACTGCCGACATGTCCGATACCGGTTCAAAAACAAGCTTTTTATCGTCCACCTCTTTTACCTTAAGTTCAAACTCTATATCAGATGCTGTTGCCGTGTATACATCACCTACATTAAAGTCATAACCTTCCGGTCTGTCAGCCTCGTAATTGCCGTTTCCGCTGATTTCTGTTATAAGATTGCTGCCCGGTTCAAAAACTCCCGCCAAAAGCGAATTGTTCATTGCCGTGATCGTGCCATCCTCGGATGCCGTTATCTGATATCTCGACAGTTTTTCCTTAGCCTCATCAAGATAAAGCTGGGCAACCTCTGTATCCTTATCAAGCTGGGCAATATCGCTCGAATAATCCTGAGTATCATCGATTTTCATAATAGCCCTGTAGTGCTCTGCTAAAAGCTTATTCTGACTGATCTGCCCGCTGTAATCCTCAATCTTTTTCTGTATCTCCCCGGATTTAAAAGCCACCAGTATATCGCCCTTTTTCACATGATCACCCACTGCCACATTCACCTTTTCAAGCGTAAGCTCCGTGTTTGTCGCACCATAGGAAAACTTGGTATAGCCCTGCGCTCTCAGACTGATGGTAGTCTGCGGTGTGAGTGACCCACTCTGTACCGTAACTGTCTGGTATGATATTTTCTCGTAGGAAGCCCTGTCCGTCTGTGCAAGTTCCTTTTGTGCCGCCCCACATCCCGAAAATAAAATAGAGGTAATTGCAACGGCAAGTGTCAAATGCCCTATATATTTTTTCTTTTTATTAATCATATATTTTCCACATCTTTTCCAAATAAATATGAACCTGATCTATTATATAAAAATGTAACTCCATGTATAAACTTTATTGCAGCCAATAACAGTATCTTATATTAGATCATCAATCCTTATTATCGTGCCGTCTATCGCATTCACATACACCGGATATCTGTCGTAGCCCATATCCTGTTTTGACAGACACCATGCCGGAACATAAGTATATTTATCCTTGTCAGATGCATCCCTCAAACGGATATATCCGAGCTTTAGATTGTTGTAAGTGTGATTTTGTGTAAAATCATACTGATCTGAGTTTTTTGTCATGTCATCCTTGATGATCTCCTTTATAGTGTCCATTGACAAGAGTTCTACGTTTTTTGACTCATTAACAATATCAACAGGATAAGAAATACTAAATTCCGTTACTCCCTGATCCGTCACAATAAAGGAACTATTGCCATATGGCATAAAATCATCATAGTTATCGAGATTCTCCCATATATCCATATTCCGGGTGAAATCGAGTGACTTGCAAAACGCTATACCATCTACACCCTCACCATAATCTATGATATATCCCCACGCTGTATCCTTTATAACGCTCTCTGTATCATCAGTTTTTACGGTATCATCGCCATCCTCTATCACTCCTGCGCTCCACTCGTAATCTGAGGTTCCTATATATACCTGTGAAGCCCTGCCTAATTTCTTTTGAAATTCTTCTGCCTTCTTTACAGCTTCGTCTTTGGTCAATACACACTCATTGTCATATGCAGAGGTAGTATCTCCACCTGTAGAACCTCCGTTTAAGCCCCCTACACCTTTCTCCTCTGCAAAGGATGGTGGTCCGTAATAGCCATACTCACTATCATCGTATGATGTGCCCTCCCATCCTGCCTTAAGAGGCTGTGCTGAAATATATTCAAGAGAACCGTCCTCAGCAATTCCAAATCTAAGCTCACAGAAAACATTACCAATATATCCCAGATACTCATTACAATCCGTATAATCTGTGGCTATTTCACGCGTATCCAGTGCAGACGGTTCTGCCTTTTCATACTGTTCCAGCAGATCATTTTCACTTTTCATCACACTGCTGACGCCCTCTTCTGTGATAAGTCCCGCATCAATTTCCTGCTGATACCCGGCAATCTCATTTTTGACAACTTCCATGCTGTGATATATCTCTTCTTTCGTATAATGAGGTATGTCGTGATAATATACGGTACTATCGCCAAAATAAGCCTCTATCACACTCTTTTTGAAATCGGCATCTACCTTTATATTCTGCACCTCAACAACCGACATGCTTTTGCAGTCCGGCAGGGTAATGTCTGCTGAAATATCCACATCCACACTTTTGTCCGATGTCTCAACAGAAAAGCTGTCATTCCATTTCGTACTGTCGTCAAACGCGCTTATATCACTTCCTGCTTTTGTGTTTATATTTTCAGTTTCCATATTGTAATCTACTTTTTTTCCTGAACAGCCGGTTAATGCTATTGCAAGAACTGCCGCCGGTATAATAACGTTTTTCCTCTTCATAGCCTCTCCTTTACAGTGAATTTTCCAAATTTATGATCGTTCCATCTATAGCGTTTACAAAGATAGTATTTTGCTCACTGGAGTAGTCTACCATACGTGACAGTACCCACGCCGGAACATAGCTGTATTTTCCCTGTTCACTGTCACTTCTTATCTTCAAATAACTAAGCTGCAGCTTATTAAATGACGATGCAGTATCATATTTATCAGGATTTTCCGTAATCTCCGCCTTGATGATCTGCTCTATATTTTTCAGAGAAATAAGCTCCACATCCTTATAGATCTGTGTTACATTTACCGGATATTCCAACTGCACATCGATTATTCCATCATCCGTGACTGTAAGAAGTGTACTGTCAGGCAGTGTAACATCATCTGTATCACTATCATTTGTTTCATACACCGACAAATAGGTATCCCTATCCAATCCATCCTTAAATGTGATGCCGTCTATGCCGGTCGCGTATGAATAAATATATCCCCACGTTGCTGTCTGATAATCATTTCCTTCTTCGCTGTTATTAAACCCTATCCAGCCGCACTCACATTCACCTCGTTCCACCAGATCCTGCATTCCCAATTTACTAAGGAAATTCCCGGCTTCTTTTTTGGCTGATGCGGCAGATTTACTGCCCTCATTTGAGGTCTCGTCTGCCTTATCCTTTAGATCATCATCCTGAAAAGTCTGCGTTATGGTATCATAGTCCTCATTCCTTAAAGATGGTGGACCGTAATCTGTCCCGGACTGATACCAGGCGTAAGCATGTACCTTGTGAGCCTCAAACTCCACCTCACAGAACACATTACCTTTGTAGCCTGCAAATACTTCACAGTTTTCGAGATCCTTTGCCACGGTATAAGTAGTCTTTGCCGTTTCAAGCTTATCCCTGTATTCAGCCAGCTGCTGTTCCAACCACTCATTGTGAATTTCATCCTGTGTTTTCTGCCAGTCCTCTATGACCTCATTCAGGTCATCAACAGTATAATGATCCGGATCGTGATAATAGTACTCGTTCCCACCAAAATATAAATCCAGAAAACGCTTTTTGTAATCAGCATCTATCTTTACATTTTCCACCTCAACAACCGACATGTTATCGAAGTCCGGAACTACAATATTTGCATTTATATATACTGTTTTCTCGCCATTACCGGTCTGTATTGTAAAGTTTTCATTCCAGTCGGAGTCTGCCTTGATATCAGCTAAGGCAGACATATTTTTTGTCTCTTTACTTTCGCTCTCATTCCCATAATCTACTTTTTTGCCGGCACAGCCTGTGAGTGAGATGATCACTATCGCTTCAATGATCGTCATAGCCGCTGCGAGTATTCTTGTGTGTTTTCTCATATGCCAATCCTCCCTGATGTGTCACATATTTTTCTACAACATAATTATTCCTGTGAAGATACAGTCTGATGTAAACATTCTGTATCTTAACTCAGATCGTCCGGATGTATCACACTTCCGTCAATCGCGTTGATAAATACAGGGCATGCATTTGCAGTGCCTTTCTGCAGCAATTCCAGACTCCATACCGGAATATAACTGTATTTTTGCATATCAGTCCGGTTGTTTACCCTTATGTATGCAAGTTTTAGAGTGTAATATTTTACATTTGCATCCAGTACATATTCATCAGCATTGTTTTTAAGCTCATCCCGGGCAATATCAAATATATTTTCCAAAGGAAGCATTTCTACATTTTCCTGTTTTCTTACTATACTTACCGGGCTGTCTATATAAAAAGTACCTATACCATATTTATCAACATAAAAATTGTAGAATTCATTATCAAAAGTATCCTCTATACTATCACCATATTTCATATTGTATCCGCTGTAATCCATCGGGTTTAAAGCATCATCAAATAATATTTTGCCAACTCCGATATTGTAGTAAAATCTATAACCACTTACACACTCATGTATATCATCTTCCTTATACACATGATCGGCTCTTTCGTTATATCCACTCCATTTCAACTGCGAGCTCTCAGTCTGCGGGATGGATGAAAAACCTGTCTCTTTCAAAAAGCTGTCTATCATATTCCCCGCTTCTTCTATTGTGATACCCGATTCATTTTCCTCCTGCGCGATTTCCTCTCCCGATGTATCCGGTGAATCCGTGATATCATATATCGTATCATATTCCATGAGTGAATCCGGTCCAAAGTATTGCTGCACATATCCATCGTTAAATATATTGCTCCACTCGTATTCATTACTTCCTGCCTTTTTGGTATATCCCTCAATCGGACCTGCGCCAATTCCCGACAGCCATTTATTTTCATCACCATCTGCAACAAAATTCACGTTATACCAGGTGTTTCCTTTTTTCCCTACAAACTCATCACATGAATCATACTCTGTAGCTATAGTCCATTCATCCCCGGCATTTTCCAGATAATGCGTATATTCCTTCAAAAACTCAGCTCTGTTTTCTGTGCCAGATGTATCAGTTAGTGTTGTTGAGGAATTTATGGAATCAATGAGATTTTGAAGCTGTGTTTTTGTCCAATATTCCTTATCATAGTAATAAATCTGTGACTCTCCAAAGTATGCCTTCAATACCTTTTCCTTGAGCTTTGCAGTATAAGGTATCTTTTCCACTTCAACTACTGACATTGTCTTACAATCAGGCAGTTCCACTTTTGCACTTATATCTATATTTACATTTCCAATTTCTGTCTGCACGGAAAACTCATCGCTGTAGGTCTCATCTGTACTAAAATCCTTTACATTGCATACAGCACTTTTTGTCAGTTTTTCTGTATCAGAGCCATAATCCACCTTTTTATCTGCACAGCCTGTGAGTGATGTGAGAACAAGTGCCTCGATGAGTGTCATAATTGCTGCAAATAATCTCATATTTCGTGAAGATATGTTACCCCTTTTATCCATATGCGGCTCTCCTCCCTTTTTGTTCTTTCCCGATGACTATTCAAAATAGTTATCTTCCATGTTGTTATAATGAGTATATATGTCAGTTGTAAACTTTTTGTATCATACATTGCATTTTTTATTATAAAAACCCGGTCTGCACATTCTTATGCAAACCGGGTTTATATCACTTCTCATGGACAGCATACACATATTCATTTTCCTGTAAAAACTGCAGCACCTCATAGCTTTCATTATTTTTTTGCTCCACTGCTGTTGTCTCGGATATCAGTTTAAGCTTTGAAAAATCTATCCCGCTGTAGTCAAAATATCCTTTGTAAGCAGACATATCATTTTCTGCCTGTGATTCATCATCTGCCTGCAAAACTGCTTTATATTCACTCATATCACTAATATCTTTCATATATGCTTTTGCCATAATGATTGTCCCATCCTCAAGCATCCAGATAGTATGATTTTGTGTGCCATCATACTTCTCAAACCTGATTATCCAATAATATGCCGTATATGTGTTAAAGGTATTATCCGATGCCTTTTTTGCTGCTGTCTCCCACGTATACCAGTTAGAGTAGTCAGGTGAAAGATTTACAGGATAGAGCTTTTCGTCATAAAGCTTTTCCATGCTTTTTCTGCATGTGGCAACTGCCTGATAGTCCTGCTCATCCATCTCATAAGAGGCAGCATCATCTGTCGTGCTGTCCCACTGCCCATCTATGAGCGAGAGCTTCTCCGACAATTTCAGATTGGCAGATGCTTCCTTTGCCATTACAGAGCCTAAAGGCAGATAGCTTTTAGGAACCTTCGCCACATGATCATGTTCACTTTTCTGGTTTGCCTCAAGCACTATGCCCGGCACCATGATGCCTGCTATTACTATACAGATTACTGCAACAGACATTATTATTAATTTGAAGCTGTCTTTTTTCATATCTTCCTTTAAATCTTATAAATTTACCCTTTTTTAATATCTATATTGCGTTCAGATTACCACGGCAGCAAAATCCTCATCTTTGTTCCGCATCCTGGCTCACTTTCCACAGAAAGTACTGCATTATGGTGCTCTAATATGATAGCCACAAGCGACATTCCGATTCCGGCACCGCCCTCTTTTCTGGCTCTGGATTTATCTGCCATATAAAACTCATCACAAATTCTTTCCGCCTGCTCCTTAGTCATTCCGATTCCGTGATCGATTATGCAGATTTCATATGCCCTCGTACAGTTCCCGTCATCTGCTGATTCGGCTTCGCCTATATCCGTTTTATCTTTAGGTATATTACAAGCCATATTGTCCACAAATTTTCCTGTAACCTCAACCTGCTGACCTTCTGATGACGCTTTCCTTGCATTATCCATCAGATTGACAAGTGCTGTAATAAAAAGCTCCCTGTTAAGTAAAAGCACAGTATCCTCTATCTCTGTTTCTATAGTAAGATGCCTGTTTTCGTATGCAGGCTTTACAACCTTTACCACCTCAGCGCAAATATCAGCCATATGCACCCGCTCTTTTTCAATATCATGCCGGCGCAGATATATCAACTCAAAGAGCTTCTGCGACATGCTCTCCAGACGTTTTCCCTCCGAAAAGATATATCCAAGTGCCATCATCTGTTCCTCTCTCGGAAGCTCCAGTGAACGCATCGTGTCTGCATATCCAATTATTGACGTCATAGGGGTTTTTATCTCGTGGGTAAAATCCGCCACAAACTGCTCACGCCTGTGCACCATATCGTTAAGCTCGTCTACATGCTCCGATACTGCCTGCGCCATGATATTAAATTTCTGTGCAAGAAGCCCTATCTCATCATGACTTTTTACGTTTACCCTTGTGGCATAATCCCCCTGCGCTATTTCCTCGCTGACATGGTTAAGCTTCTCGAGCGGCTTTGTCATGTACCTGCTGATAAAATACATTGCTGCCGACTCTGCAATCAATATGACTATTATTATCAGCCTGAAATATTTTATCTGTTCATCAAGCAGTGTATATGCCTCTGATGCATCGCATTTACTTACTATCCAGAGATTTTTTTCATCTATCACACTCTGCGATGTAACATAGATATAGTGCTTTTGGGATTCTTCTTTAATCACATAGTTTTTGTTGCCTGTTGTGAGATTTTTAAAAAGTGTATCACTTATCCCTGCATCACTTTTGTCATCTGTATATACTTTTTCCCCATCAAAATATATGTAGAAAAATGAATCCCTTGAGCGCACACTGCTGCTCACGCGGCCTCCTATCTGAGGAAGCTGTGCTGTTATTGAGGATGCGGTAACACTACTTTTTGGGGCATCGGTGTTATCCGTACTATTGTTTGAGGTTTCAGAATTATCTGAAACTGAATTTAAAAGCTGCAGAAGCTCATACTCCACCGAGGACTGTACCAGATTATTCTGCACAATAGCGTTTTTAAGCTGTGTCTGCTTCGCAAGCTCAAAATTCTTGTGTATCATGAGATACCCCACCAGCCCCAGTCCAAGTGAAAGCAGTATTAAGTTTGTGAACAATACCTTGTACCTGAATTTCATTTATCCCTCTTTTTGTATATTACGCTTACCCATATTTAATGGTCTTTAGTTTTCTATTCTTCCAGCCTGTATCCTGCCTTAAATACGGTTTTAAGGCTGTCTCCTATTTCAAGCTTTTTGCGCAGTCTCTGTATGTGAAGATCGAGAGTCCTCGACTCGACAGAGTACTCACTTCCCCATATTTCTTCATATATCTTTTCTCTGAAAAGTGTGATATTTTTATTGCGCATCAAAAGCTCAAGCAGCTCAAATTCCTTTGGTGTAAGCTCTATATGCTTTCCTGCCTTTGATACATTCTGGTTTTTCGTATCGATAGCTATATCCTTAAAGGTAAGCTGCTGCTCCATCTTATTATAACGTCTTAGCACTATATTTACCCTGGCCAAAAGCTCAACAATCTCAAATGGCTTTACCATATAGTCCTCGGCACCGGATGTGAGACCTCTTAGCCTGTCATCTAAAGTGGCCTTGGCTGTGAGAAATATCACAGGTATGCCAAGCGGCTTTATGTATTCCATAAGCTCAAAGCCGTTTAGCTTTGGCAGCATTACATCAAGTATTATCAGGTCAAAATTTCTCTCCTCAAGAATATCTGCTGCCTCCATACCATCAAAGGCACAGGTGCAGCTATAGCCTGCTTTCATGAGATTTAATCTGATGAGGTCTGATATCGGTTTTTCGTCTTCTACTATTAATATTTCTATCATCGTATTCCTTCTAAAACTTTATTATCCTTTATAAATCTTTGCATATTCTTCTTTTGCTGTCAATCCTAAGGATTATATATTCAGCCTGTATTATGCATGGCTGTTTATATATTAGCAGATACTTGTATCTAAAATGTATCAGACGAAAGCAATTACATACGAAAAATCCGCCATGCTTACCCTGCATGACGGATTACTCTTTAATCATATGCTGCTCCTTTAACCTATCTTCCCCTACAGCCTCCTGTAATTCTCAAGAAGCTTGTGCAGATCGTCAATCTCTCCAATAAGCCTCTTTCCTATATCGGTATCCTTCACAAGCATACGTCTCTTGTCATTCTCCTCGACCTCCGATGATGTCTCTATGTCAGTATTATTTATCAGAGCATCCTCGACCGACGTAAAAGGCGTGTGCGCCTTGAGCCGCAGGCCATGCGAATTGTAAATCAGTGTATAGCCGGCGATACCGGTTTTCTTGTTCATAGCACGACAGAAGCCTCCATCTATCACAAACAGCTTGCCATTGGCCCTGACAGGGTTCTCTCCCTCTATTGCATGAACCGGTGTATGGCCATTTATAATATGCGCATCATCATCGTAAAGCCCGAACTCGTGCAGTATCTGACAGCAGAAGCTCTTATCGTAATACCTGCTGTAGTATGGATTCGAAGGCTCTATCCACATGCTCTTGTCTGTAACGTATTCCATCTCAAAGGTCTTAAGCATTCTGCCGCACAGCGGGGATTTTTCTCCTCCCCACAAGAACCACATAAAGTCCACATCATCCTTGTACGGATTGTCCACATATGCAGCCCTTGCTTTCTCATCACATTTGTCAAGCAGCGCCCTTCCGTGATAAAATTCGCCATCTATATAGAGCTTGTCAAAGGCTCCGTTGCTGTCCACCGGGACACAGCCATGATAGATCAGATTGCCATTGTATACATTGTACATGCTGCCCTTGTCATACAAAAACCTGACATGCTTCTGCAGACGCTGTCCCGTCACAAACTGTCTGTGCAGCTTTCTCATGATGACAGCCTCCTCATCATTTAGTGCATATGGTCTCTCGTCATCGACGGTTGGAAAGCGCTTTCTGTCCACTCCCACATCCTGCAAATCGTCAAGCCTGTCAAGCATCAGTCTGTTCCCCATCTCATACTCAGGATGAGCAAGTATAAGCTGTCCCTCAAGCTTAAAAAGCATTACTGTGATGGCAGCCCTTGCAGCCTCAATTCCATCCTCTATACCATATGTTTTCATGCCAAACAGCATGAGCTGGCGTAAACTTATTCCATAGGCATTCTCAAGAATTTCCACATTGTTGTATTTCAGATTGTTGCGGATGACATTACATATACATGCATCATTTCCACATGCCGCACCCATCCAGAGTATGTCATGATTGCCCCACTCGATATCGAGCGAATGATAATCATAAAGCAGATCGAGAATCTTATCCGCGCTTCCTCCTCTGTCAAATACATCTCCCACAATATGCAGATGGTCAACAGCAAGCCTCTTAATCAGCGCAGATAAAGCGATTATAAACTCATCCGCATCCTCCAAATCAATTATAGTCTTTAATATCTGCTTGTGATATCTGACCTGGTTTGCATCCTCATCCTCCTGCGCATGCAAGAGCTCATCGATGATATACGCATATTCCTTAGGCAGAGCCTTTCTGACCTTCGACCTGGTATACTTTGATGAGAGCAGCTTTGCGACAAGTATAAGCTGATTTAACGTCATGGCATACCAGTCACTGTCTATCTTGCCCTGTTCGTCAAGCAGGGCCATTTTCTCCCTTGGATAGTATATGAGAGTGCAAAGCTCCTGTCTGTCATAATCAGAAATCGTATCCTTGAAAATCAAATCTACCTTTTCCTTTATCACACCTGAGCAGTTATTCATAATATGTAAAAAAGCCTCATACTCGCCATGTATGTCACTCAGGAAAAACTCCGTGCCCTTTGGCAGGTTTATAATCGCAGAAAGATTGACTATCTCCCTTATTACATCCTGACTTGATGAATAATTCTGTTTTAACAGCTTCAGATACTTTGTATTGCCTTTATCGTTGTACATACTTCCCCTGTAACCTCTTATTTTTAAAAATGAAATATACTAATTAGCTTATTTAATATCAATCTGACACATCTTCATTGTGACAAGCACTTCCTCATGACTGTCCGGTGTGACACCTGCACAGCACGATGTATCCACTTTATTTAACCTGTAATTTTTTTCATTATATAATAATTTTTTTCACCCCGCAACCAAACCTGCCTTTTGTACTAAAAAAGATGCGCAAAATTGTTATAATTTTACACATCTTTGACATATTTTATATTCTGAATAGTTTCCTTTTTTTATTTCATGTACTCAGGTGTCACATCCCTGCCCATGCCCTTAAGCATTTCCTTGTCACTTCTGATTGTGGCACACGCTACTGTAGTAAGCATGTTTCCTGTGATTGTGGCTGATGCTCCCGACTTGAATGCAAGCTCTCCGTCATTTGTAAGCAGTGCCCTTCCTGCGCCGAGACGTATGTCAGCCTTTGGATTTATATATCTGAAAAATGACACTGTACGCAGTATATCAGGCTCACTGATATGCTCAAGCCCCTCAAGCGGAGTGCCGGCAATCGGCATAAGCGCATTGAGCGGAATGGAATCCACGCCTACCTCTGCAAGGCTTACTGCCATATCCAGTCTGTCCTCCCAGGTCTCACCCATTCCGATGATGCCGCCTGAGCATGCATACATGCCCTCTGCCTTCACCTTTTTAAGTGTCTCTATTTTCATATCATAGGTGTGTGTGGTGCATATATTTGGGAAATTGCGCTTTGATGTCTCTATATTGTGGTGATAGCTGCTCACACCTGCCTCATGCAGTCTGTGAAGCTGCTCTGCTGAAAGAAAGCCCATTGACGCACATAAATCAATCCTGCACTCCCTGTTCATGGTCTCATATGCATGTATTGCCTTGTCAAACTCCTCACCTGTCAGTGCTTTTCCCGCTGTAACTATAGAAAAACGGTCTACTCCTTCTCTCTCATTCATCCTGCAGGCCTCAAGTATCTTTTCCTCAGGTAAGAAATCATAAACCTCACAGTTTGTATGATTATGTGCTGACTGCGCACAATACTTGCAGTCCTCAGGGCATTTTCCGCTTCTTCCGTTTATTATCGAGCACAAATCTACCTTGTCGCCGATAAACTTCTCTCTGATCATATCTGCGCCCTTACACAGCTCGTCCAGATCACAGCTCAGGAAAAAAGACAAATCGTCTTCCCTTGTGATTCTCCTTCCGTCTATAATCTCCTGTGCCAGTGTTATTGCATCCATTTTTATCTCCTTCGTGTCCTGTGTTTCTTCTCTCAATTAATATCATGATATGATTGTCAACTGTAATTATTTCTTCGGTTAACAATGATAATAGAAAAACTGGAAAACGTCAAGATATTTTTATATATTAAACCAGCATAATCAATGTTCCCGCTACGATAAGCACCAGTCCCGTAAAGGATTTAATTGTCAGCTTTTCCTTAAATACTACATATGAAAACACAATTGACACAACTATGCTCAGCTTATCTATAGGCACTACGACACTCGCAAGTCCGTCCTGCAGTGCCTTGTAATAGCACAGCCATGAGCCGCCTGTTGCAAGCCCCGAAAGGCAGATAAAGCCAAGCTCCTTTTTCTCTATATGCTTTATGGTGTGCTGCTTTCCTGTGACAAATACCACTATCCAGGCCATGATAAGCACCACTACTGTCCTTATCGCAGTTCCCAGATTAGAGTTAATCCCCTCTATGCCTACCTTTCCCAGTATTGAGGTGAGGCTGGCAAAAACTGCAGACAGCACTGCATAAAACAGCCATCCATGAGAGCCCTTTGCCTTGTTTTGTTCTTCCTGTGATATCTCCTTTTTAGTGATCATCATATATGTACCGACAGCTATAAGCACCACACATACCAGCCTGAGTGCGTTTATCTCCTCTTTCAAAAAGATAAATGCAAGTATAATGGTCAGTATTGTGCTTGATTTGTCAATCGGCACCACTCTGTTTACATCGCCAAGCTGAAGGGCCTTAAAATAGCAGAGCCATGAGGCTCCTGTCGCTACTCCGGAAAGTATCAGAAATATCCATGTCTTTGCTGGCACAGCTGTGATCTGCCACTGCGCGTTGACCACAAATACCATAATCCATGAGAAAATCAAAACTACAATTGTCCTTATTGCAGTTGCTACGTTTGAATCAGTTTTTTTGATACCACACTTTGCCAGTATCGATGTTATGCCCGCAAAAAATGCGGATCCAAATGCAAATAATACCCACATATTTTTCTCTGTCCAGTGCCCCGGTAAACTACGTTGTCCGGAGTTCGAACCCTCCATTCTTCTAAATACAAAAAAACCGTTCAAGGAACGGCTTCTTTTACGCTAATGAGACATCGGGGATTCGAACCCCGGACAACTTGATTAAAAGTCAAGTGCTCTACCAACTGAGCTAATATCCCATATTCCAACATTGGCTTCGCCATTATCGGATCGCTGTCTTCATTCGAAAACAACAGGGTGGATACAGGGATTCGAACCCTGGGCCTCCAGAGCCACAATCTGGCGCGCTAACCAACTGCGCTATACCCACCATATTTACTTCATATGGTCCATATGGAATTGATATGAAATAAAAAATGTGCCTGAAGGGATTCGAACCCCCGACACCCGGCTTAGAAGGCCGGTGCTCTATCCAACTGAGCTACAGACACATATGGGATACTGCGAATACTGCAATATCTAAGCGGGTGATGGGAATCGAACCCACGTATCCAGCTTGGAAGGCTGGTGTTCTACCATTGAACTACACCCGCATGTAGTCGGGGTGACAGGATTCGAACCTGCGACCTCCTGGTCCCAAACCAGGCGCTCTAGCCAAGCTGAGCCACACCCCGAAGGATT
>ERZ1026776.783-NODE-783-length-20429-cov-4.972858_pt1 | contig 20429 bp, 19 predicted proteins | sample MGYA00380125_ERZ1026776 | MGnify/ENA primary metagenome ERZ1026776 (study PRJEB33269, sample SAMEA4719761) | human gut metagenome | biome: human-associated habitat; feature: organic feature; material: feces | place: Cameroon | collected 2013-10 ...
ATTTGCGAATTTAACCCCTTTCATTCGGGGCACAAATATCTTATCGACAGCATTAAAAGTGACGGTGCTGTCATTTGTGTTATGAGCGGAAATTTTGTTCAAAGGGGTGAATTTGCGATTTATGATAAGTTTAAAAGATGCGAAAATGCTCTTGAATACGGGGCAGATATTGTAATTGAGCTTCCCTGCGTATATTCGCTGATGTCTGCCGAGGGGTTTGCAAAAGCAGGGGTTACATTGCTTGAAAAGACAGGGATAGTTGACGAAATCGCATTCGGTACGGAATGTGACGATATAAATAAATTGAAAAACACAGCTAATAAGATTGACCAAAGTCACGAACTTATAAAGGCGGAAATGAAAAAGGGGTTGTCGTACCCTGTTGCGAGAAAAAATGTTATCGGCGATGACTTGCTTGACACACCTAATAACATTTTAGCAATTGAATATTTAAGGCATACTTCCCTGCCTGCAAAAGCCGTTCGGCGCATCGGCAAAGGGCACGATACAGACGACGAATTATACAGTGCCTCGGCAATAAGAAAAAAGCTTAATCAAGACGAAATATGCACAATAAAAAACTGCGAAAAAGCAATTTTGGCAAGGCTTAGGACGATGAGTGCCGAAGATTTTGCTCAAATTGAGGACGTAAACGAAGGGCTTGAAAACAGGATTTATAACGCAATAAGGCAAAGTGCAAGTGTTGAAGACATATACAAGCTTATAAAAACAAAAAGATACACCCTTTCAAGAATCAGGCGTATCATTTTAAAAGCATATTTAGGAATAACAAAAGAATATTCCTTTGACGTGCCATACATTCGCATTTTAGGCTTTAATTCAAAAGGCAAGGAATTATTGCCGATTTTAAAGAAAAACGCAAAATTGCCGATTATAAGCAAATACAGCGATATTCAAAGGCTTGACGATAACGGCAAAAAACTTTTTGAACTCGAATGTAGGTGTACGGACTTATATAATTTAGGATATAAAAATCCCCTGCCCTGCGGTACAGAGCAGAGGAGCAAAATAATAATTAAAGATTAGTAAAAAGATTATCACAATATTTATAAAACTCATCTTTAGTCATTGAAGAATTAATATACGAAATTAAAGAAGAAGTTGAGAGAAACTCCGGCAAATCAAGAGATTTGAGGAGTTTCTTTTTATTTTGTTTAGCATTAGGCGTGCCGCTGAGTTCAAGAGTAAACATATCAACACTTGTTAAAGGGTTATTAATCACAATCGGCTGAGAGCTGATATTTGCCTTTTTAAAAAGATTAAGAAGAACATCATCGTTAATTCCCTCTACACCTATTTTGCCCTCCTTAGACGGTTCTTTTTTGCGTTTTTCCTTGCCGTATATATCCGGAATATATATATGTTTAATTTTATCTTTAGGGATAACGGAAGAAAGATAGTTTCTTATTTGAAAGCCGCTGTGGTCGGAATCGGTAATAACAATTAATCCACGCTCGTTTGCAAGCTTTTTAATAAATGCAAGCTTTTTCTTATCTTTATAAACCGAAAAGCCGTTCGTTTCGATAATCAGGGCATCAAGTAAATTTGAAAGCTTGATTTTATCATATTTTCCCTCAACAATAACGGCCTCTTTAACCTTAAGCATACTTAACGCCCCTTGCAGTCAGAATAAGCTTGATTATAAGTTCCTCTAAAAGCAGTTTTTTATCAACCGCCGTGCTTTTCAATTTCACGTCTGTTTTTGAAATTTCGTCAAGTGATGTGCGAAGCTGCTCAAGTGAAAGATTGGCGCAGTCACGAGTAGCGTTTCTAAGTGCAAACTCCCTGCCTCTGTAATTATAGTATTTGGCAACATCGTCAAATCCGAATCCTGCACTTTTTGCGCACTTCACTCTATACATATCAACATAGACGCCGCTAATTGCAGAAAGAATGATTATAGGCTCTTCCTTCATTTCAAAAAGGATATTTAAAACATCGTAAGCCATACCCGACTTTCCTGCAACAACATACTTTGATAAATCGTAAATACGGGCTTGCAGGCATTTTGTTGCCATATTGTCAATAATTTCCTTAGTTATTTCCCCGCCCTTGGCATAATAAGAAAGTTTATCAAGTTCGTTGAGCAGAATTTTCATATCATTGCCTGAAATAGATATAAGATACTTTGCCGTATCGCTTGACAAAACAGCGCCTCGTTTTTTTGCACCGCTTACAAGAAGTTTGGCAACATCGTTTTCACTCCTTTTTTGAAGTTCAACACAGTCGCCTGCCTTTTCAAATGCCTTAATAACCTTTTTAAATTTAGCGCTTTTAACGTCCGGCTCTATTGCATCAAACCAAAGCACAAAAACAGTAGTATCGGGAGCGTCTTTTAAATATTCTTCAAGAAGTTTAATATCATTCGCCGATTTTTCAATAGGATAATCCTTAACCATCACAAAATTATATTCGCTCATCATAGGAAGCATTTGAGCATCCTTTAATATATCGTCGAGTTCGGTATCTTTGCCGTCAAAATAATGGAAATTAAATGCTTCAAAAGTTTTATCAACTATTTTATTTTTAAGTTCACTTGCATAATATTCCTTTAAATAACTTTCCTCGCCGTAAAGAAGATAAGCGTTTTTAAAATCGCCTGCTTTGATTTCCTTTTTAAGTTCACTTTCATTAATTTTAGGCAAAACATCACTTCCTTATGCTGATAATTGTATCATCATTGTTATCATAAATATATTTTGTTTTTCTTTGATAGCAAAGATTTTTGTTTATGACAACATATTTTTTATTAATCTCAATTTTAGCGTTATTTACGTTTGCAAAAATAACTCCCGACTGATATTTTACATTAACCTGCTCGCATAAATCAATATCAAAATCATAATTATTTAAAAATTCTTTGTCGTTTTTTGCAAGTGACGATAATTTTTCATTGTCATAATTACAATTAACAAATAAAACGCTTTCACTTTTTGAGCGAGAAAGACACTGCTTAACCTTGTAATAATCGCTAATATTATCGGCATCAACTACGATTGCGGCGCTGTTATTACAAATCACTACTGCATTTGTTGACGAAATATCAAGATAAGTATTAACACTGCTTACATAAACCGATACTGCGCTTGACATAACAATCAAAGAAAATACAAGTGCGCAGGTTGATTTAAATTTAACATTGTTTTTTATCAAAAGGCTTACACCGATAAATATAAGAAAAATTGCATAAGAAACAATAAAAACTTTATGGCTTATATCAAAAGTTAAAAAATATAATCGTTTAGAAAGAAATTCGGTAATTAAAAGCATAGTTTTAGCAGGAATATATGTTAAAAATGACAAAACCATACCAAAATATTTTAAAAATCCGAAAAGTGCAATGCCCAACGTTCCTATCATAGTAAGCTGTGCAAGCGGAATCAATAAAAGATTAGCTAAATACGATATAAAAGTAGTATTAGAGAAGAAAAGCCATATTGCCGGAAAGGTTGATACCATAACACTCAATGTAAACGTCAGTCCGTCATATATGTAGCAACCAAATTTATTTAGCTTTTCGGGCTTAATATTTTCATCGATTTTAGGCTTAATAACAAGCATTCCCAAAACAGATAAAACACTTAATACTGCACTTGGGTCGGTAACTGCGTAAGGATTAAAACAAAGCAAGGTTACCGCAAGACCGAGTGAATTAAGCGTATCCGCCTTTTTGTTTGCCAACCTTGCAAAGAGAAGAACGCAAATCATAATTGCACAACGAATAACCGATACAGAAAAGTCGGTCATTGCAACATAAAAAAGTAAAACAAGAACAGACAATATCGTTCTGAAATTCCGCTTGACGCCCAAATTTTTCAAAAGGACATAAAATCCCATACATATAACAGAGGTGTGAAGACCCGAAACTGCCATAATATGAGAAGTACCGCAATCTGTAAAATATGAATAAGTTTCGTCGGAAAGCAAACTTTTATCCCCTGTTAACAGAGCAAGCGACAAAGCGCCGGTATCATTTTTCAAATGAAGCGTAACCGTATTTTTAATATAGTCACGTGCCTTGAGAATATAGTAATTAATAGGCTTATCATTATTGTTTAGCGGTATCGGTACGGTATCAAGCGAGGCGGAAATATATCTGCCGTCGGCAAAAGCACCGTAGGAGCTGAAAGCGTCGCTGTACGATTTTGAATATTTAATTACAGACAGCAAATCGTCGTAATAATCAGCGTCAATTTCATATTCGCTGTAAAGCTTAAGCTTGATATTTTGAGGTGCACCCGGATAATCTATAGATTTTGTTTTAACCGTATAAATATACTCGCCGTCATCAACTTGCACATTGTCAACAATATGAAATACGGTTTTAACTTCTTGATTGTCAAGTAGCATTTGCCCCTCAACATTAGAATAGTTTGCCATAAAAATAAGACAGGCTAACAGTGCCGCACCGAAAATATACAGTGCGACTCTTGCCTGTCTAAGCTTTGTGACAAGCAGCGATACCGCAAACAGTACCGCTGCCAAGACAAATAATATTTTATAAAACCTGCCGCCGATAATATTTATCAGCAGCAGTACTGTTGCCATTGAAAATCCCAAGAAAGCGAGGGGCCTTTTCATATTATTAATCCTTTCTGCCGATAGGAGTAATTACAAACGAATATTCCTGCTTTTGTCCCTTAGGCATAGTGTAAGGTTCTCTTACAAATGCTTGGCCCGGAAGATCACCGCCTACACCAAGCTGTCTGTGGTCGATATTAACGGTGGTTATATCTTCATAAGGAATATCATTAATATGAGTTGCCTTTTCAAGTCCGTCTGTTGTGTAGTGATAAGCAGAGAAATTGATAGGGTTATCATAATAAGCGTCAACCCTGATTCCAAAGCCGTTTTTATCCGTAAGAGTGAAATATCTTACATCGCATCTGTTAGATGATTCCTGTGGGCGCATATAGCGATATTCAAAATCAGTTACACTTGATTTATAAAGGTCAATCTTAGAACCGAGTTTTCTGTCAATATAGGTTGGCTTTGGACCTCTGCCGTACCATGTAATATATTCCATCGACTTATCCATAGTCATTTGATAGCCAAAGCGAAGCATACCCTTTGTTGGAACAGCACTGTGGAATACGTATAATCTGCCGTCAGGATATACCCTATAGGTTGCAACTGACTTTTTAAGTCCTGCGGTTGAAAATGCAATATGAATTTCAACAGCATTTTTATTTTTAATTACTTCTGTTTTGTCTGCACTTGTGCGGTGAGTTGCACGCTGCCAAGCATAGAACGGGTGGAACTTAGCCCACTGAGGAGTAAAGTTCAAGAAGTCGATATCATTATCGGTAAGCGCTCTGAAATAGTTAGGCATAAGCGGTGCTTTAAGAAGTTCTTTACCTTCAATCTTATAGCTTACTACCTTACCGTCATCAACAATAACCTCAAGATTATTGCCCTTAACAGTCACCCTTTTACCGTTAACATCAAAGTCAAGGCTACCGTCATCATTACTGTCTTTTGGTTGAGGCATTGGATTAATAATAAACTGTTCAAACGCAATTTCATAATCCTTTTCAATGCCTAATGACTCTTTAGTCGTTTCAAAAGAAACAGTTAAAATAACCTCTTTATCATTAGGAAGTTTTGAAGAATCAAAGTCAATTTTAATATCACATTCTTCAAGAGGAACACACTCAATTTTGCCGAGTTCGCCTGACAAAACTTCTTCACCCTCAGCCTTAATTACCCACTTGCAATTAAAATCCGAAAGATTTGTGAAAAGGAATTTATTTTTAAGTTTAAATTCGCCGTTTGATGCGTCAATTGCAGTAATGCCGATGTTTTGATAGCCGTGCTTAACCTCAACAATTTGAGGATGCGGCTTTCTGTCGGCGCCGATAATTCCGTTTGCGCAGAAATAAACGTTACTTCCCGTCATAGCGGTTGTGTTTGGAATATCAATAAGCTTATGAGGCTCCTGACCTTGAAAATCGGTACCGTAAAGATAATTATCGTTACCGTTTTCATCCTTAACGTGGAGTGCCTGGTCAACAAAATCCCAAATAAAGCCGCCGCACATATTGTCGTACTTTTCAAAATCGTCAATATACTCCTGGAAATTTCCGAGGGAATTTTCCATACTGTGTGCATATTCACAAAGAACAACGGGCTTACCTTCATACATTTCAGCCTTAATCGGCTTACTGTCTGCCGCAAGCTGATTGGCAATATTATCATAAAGAGAGATAGTTATAGGTTGTTTATTACCGAGTTTTTCCATAATATCCTTAGTCGGATACATACGTGAAATAACGTCACTCTTAGTTAAATCAAAATCGCCTTCATAATGGAATTGGCGTGAATTATCAAGCGCCAATGCAGCTTTCTTCATTTCCATAAAATTACTGCCGTCGCCCGCTTCGTTACCGAGTGACCACATAAATACACAAGGATTGTTTCTGTCTCTCAACACCATTCTTTGCATACGGTCAACAACAGCGCCTGTCCAAACAGGGTTAGAACCTGGAACGCCCTTACGTCTTACGCCATGGGTTTCGACCTCACATTCATCCATAACATAAAAGCCGTATTTGTTACACATATCATAAAAATAAGGATCGTCCGGATAATGAGAAGTACGGATAGAGTTAATATTATTTTGCTTCATAATATCAAGGTCCTGAGTATATCTTTCTCTCGGAACCGCCCAGCCGTTATCACAGTCAAAATCGTGGCGATTTACACCCTTAATCATTAAAGGCATACCGTTGTAGTAAATTTTCTCGCCTTTAATTTCTACCTTCTTAAATCCGACTTTATATGTCTTAACACAAATAATCTTGCCGTCAAGCTCAATTGTCATAACCAATGTGTAAAGATTAGGAGTTTCGGCAGACCATTTTTCAGGCGATTTAACAGTTTCTGCAAAAGTAACTGCTTCATTCCCTCCTGAAAGGTCTGTTTCTTTTGTGCCGAGTAATATTTCCTTACCGTTTGAATCAATAAGCTTAGCAGATGCTGTCATTTTACCCCTAATATTATTATAGTTATTTATATACATATTAAGAGTAACATTTGAATCTGTATATGAATCGTCAAAATCAGTTTTAAAATAAAAATCTCTAAGGCAAAGCTTAGGTTCTGCAAATAAGTAAACTTCTCTGTAAATGCCGCAAAGCCACCACATATCCTGGTCCTCAAGATATGAGCCGTCTGAATAACGATAAAGTTTAGCGGTAATAACATTTTCGCCCGGTTTGAGCACCTTTGTAACGTTAAATTCGTGCGGTGTCATTGAGCCTTGGGAATAGCCGACAAATTCACCGTTTACATAAACCTCAAGCGCACTCTTAGCGGCGCCAAAATGAAGAAATATTTCTCTGCCATTGAAATTTTCGTTAAGAGTAAACGATTTTCTGTAAAAGCCGATTTCCTGCATATCGTGGTCAATTGACGGAATTTTTCCTTTTGAGCGACTGAAAGCCTTAGGAAATGTACTTGCGTAATAGTAAGGAACCGAATATCCCTGTGTTTGCCAAACCGACGGAACGTTAATTTCATCCCAATGAGAATCGTCAAATGACGTAAGTTGGAAATTTTCAGGTTGATTTTTAAGTCCTCTTTGCCAATAAAATTTCCATTTACCGTTAAGCGATTGCTTATAATTGCTTTCGTTTGCAGAGAGTGCATCCTTTTCATCGTCAAACGGCATCATAATAGCATGGCCGTCCTCTTTGTTAATTTTAAAAATCTCAGGATTCTCCCATCTGAATTTTTCCATATAACATACCCCTTAATTTTTATTGCAATGCGCAATAGTCTTAATTAACATATTACCTTAATATGTTAAAAAAGTCAATTAAAAAAATAAATGTTTATATAGTGATAAAAAAGAGGTATGATATAGACAAAAGGTGAAATCTTTGTTATAATTAACCATATTAAATAAAACGGAGCTAACAGAAATGACATTAGTAAGAGTAAATAAAGATAATTTAGACGAATACGAGGAGTTTATAAAAAGGCATCCTAAAGGTCTTTTTCAGCACTCGTCAAAATGGGCAAAGGTTAAAAGTGCTTGGAAATTTGAAGCAATAATGCTTAAAAATGACAGCGGCGAAATTAAAGGCTCTGCTGCCGTTCTCATTCGTTCAATACCTATAATTAAGAATTCGCTAATGTATTGTTGCCGTGGTTTTGTTTGCGATGAAAATGATTTTGACACATTCGACAAACTTTTGAACGGTCTTATTGAGCTTGGCAAGGAATATAAAGCATATTGTATTAAAATTGACCCGGAAATTGTAATTCAAAACGAGGCTTATAAGAAGCATTTAATTGAAAGCGGCTTTATTGAGCTTAATCCGGGCTGTATGGATTTTGAAAATGTTCAGCCAAGATTTGTTTATTGCTTTGATTATAACGGTATGAATGAGGACGAGCTTATGCTCACCTTCAAGCCGGATTACAGAAACAGAATAAGAAAAGCGCCTAAAAAAGGTGTTGAGGTCAAAATTTGCGGCAAGGAAGCACTTGATGATTTCGTAAGAATTATGCACGAAACAGGTGAACGTGATGGCTTTTCAACAAGACCGAAGGAATATTTTGAAAGAATACTTGACTGTATGACTGATGACGCAAGGCTTTATATGGCATATTACGAAGGCAAAGCCATTGCCGGAACTATTGCCATAAAATGGGGTCAAAATGTAATGAAATATCAATACGGTGCATCATCAAACGCACACAGAAACGTATATCCAAACTATGCGCTTCAATGGGCAATGATGAAATGGGGTATGGAATGTGGCTGTAAAGTATATGACTTCGGCGGCATTTCAGGAGATTGCCAAAATCCGGACAATCCGCACTACGGTCTTTGGAGATTTAAGCACGGCTTTGGCGGATATATGAAAGAATTTGTCGGTGAGTTTGACTATGTAATCAACAAGCCTGTTTATAAACTTTACAACGTTGCAACAAAAATACTTGAAAAGATAAGATAAAATGAGCAGATATATTATTGATAAAAGCAAATTAATCGAAAACATAAATATAGTTAAGAATAAAGCAGGAGTTGAGGTTATCGGCGTTGTTAAGGGCAACGGCTACGGCTTCGGAATGTGCTCTCTTGCCGAAATTTTAATGCAAAACAAAATTAACACCTTTGCCGTGACCGAAGTTTATGACGTCCCTCTTTTAAGAGAAACGGTTATTGACAGGGATATTCTTGTTATGCGCTCAACCTCTATTGAAGAGGAAGCAAAGATTATTGCAGAGAATGACTGTATTGCAACTATCGGCTCGCTTTCCGCCGCTGAGGTTATGGACAAGGTATCAAAAAAGCTTAACAAAAAAACGAAATGCCATTTAAAAATCGATACAGGTATGGGCAGATACGGTTTTTTACCGAGTGAAGTTGAAAAAGCAATAAAATGCTACGATTTTGAAAATCTTGATTTTTGCGGCGCATATACTCATTTTTCCTCTGCATTTCACAATGCAGAGCTTACAAAAGCACAGCTTGAAATTTTTAAAGATACAATTGAGCAAATAAAAAAAGCAGGCAAAAACGTAGGTATTCTTCATGCTGCCAACTCCCCTGCCTTATTAAATGTTGACGGTGTAACGCTTGACGCAGTCAGAATAGGCTCTGCATTTACGGGAAGAGTAATTACAAGGGGCAAAAATCCGCTTAACAGGCTCGGTGAACTTCAGGCAGAGGTTATCGAAACAAAAATTGTACCTAAAGGCTATTCAATCGGCTACAACGGTCAATATAAGACAAAAAGAGAAACCAAAATCGCAATTGTTCCTATCGGTCATTTTGACGGCTTCGGCTTGCAGAAAGGTAAAGAGACAGCCGATTTTCATTCGGTGCTTTCTCAGCTTAAGCACTATTTGCAAAAAGAACAGCTTACAGTCAATGTAAACGGCAAAAAATACAATGTTATAGGCGAAATCGGGCTTTCGCACACCGCAATTGATATCACGGACAGTGATGTTAAAATCGGAGATATTGCAAGCGTAGAAATTTCTCCGCTTATGGTAAATCCAAATGTTCCGAGAATTTACAAATAAATAAGCATAATGAAAGGCAGTAACGTAATCGTTACTGCCTTTTTCTTTACATATAATTAAATTTATTCTGCCTCATAGCCTTGTTCTTTAAGTTTCTTAATCATCATTCGTGAAACTTTGTAAACATCACCGCAGCCGAGAGTAATTACAAGGTCGCCGGGCTTTGCATTTTCAAGAACATAATCCGTAATTTCCTCAAATGTATCAAGCTGGACACTACCGGGTACTTTATCTGCCAAATCCTTGGCTTTAATTCCGATAGTGTTTACTTCCCTGCTGCCCATAATTGCGGAAATAACGCATTTATCGGGAATTTGAAGTACCTTTGCGAAATCATCAAGAAGAAGCGAAGTTCTTGTATAAGTAAACGGTTGATGAACTGCCCAAACACGATTAAAGCCCATTTTCATTGCCGCTTCAAGTGTAACCTCAAGTTCCTTTGGATGGTGAGCGTAATCATCTGCAAAAGTAATGCCGTTATATTTGCCGACAAGTTCAAAGCGCCTGCCTGCGCCCTTAAATGCATTAAGGCCTTCGCAAATACTCTTAACATCTGCTCCGCTTTCGTAAGCGGCAGCAAAAGCACATAAAGAATTAAGAACGTTGTGCTCACCAGGAACAGAAAGATGAACGGTTGCAACAAACTCGCCGTTATGGTGAACGTCATATTTTGAATGGAAGCCGCCCGGAACATCAATATTCTTAGCAACCCACTCGTTATTATCGTTTTTACCTACAGACACAAGCTTTTTGCCCTTAATGCCCTTTAACGTATCAACCGTGTTTTCATCATCGCCGTTATATACAATAGTTTTAGTAGTTTTTTCGGCAAATTGGCGGAATGATTTTTTAATATTATCAAGATTTTTAAAGAAGTCCAAATGGTCCTCATCAATATTTAAAATAACGGCAATATCGGGATTCATATGAAGAAATGTATTATTGAACTCGCAAGATTCGCAAACAAAATTTTGGCTGTGGCCGAATCTGCCGTAAGCATTAATAACAGGAAGCTTACCGCCGATAACAGCACTTGGGTCAAGACCTGCATCAAGAAGAATTTGGGTAAGCATTGAAGAAGTTGTTGTTTTACCGTGAGTGCCGCAAACGCCGATACAATTTGAGAAAATACGGCTCATTGCGCCCAAAAGTTCTGCCCTTTCAAAGCATGGGAAATTAGCCTTTGCATACTCAAGCTCCTCGTTCCCCTTTAAAATGGCGTTGGTATAAATAACGAGTTCAACGTCATCTGTAATATTTTCCTTAACCTGACCGAGATATACCTTCGCTCCCTCTTTTTCAATTCTTCTAAAAGTTTCGGTATCGTTATTATCAGAGCCGGAAACATTATAGCCCAGCTGAATAAGTATTTCTGCAAGCGGGCACATACCTGCGCCGCCTATTCCAATAAAGTGTATTCTTTTAACCTTTTTTAATATATCGTCAATATGCATATTTGTTATATCCATAAATGAGTCACCTCTAAATATTTGTTAGTTATTTATTATACAACATTTAATCAAAAAAATAAATACCTCAAAGCCATTAACTAATATTTTTTTATGTCATAGTATGTAAAAAGAACTTTTGGAGTTGAAAATATGAATTTTATTATTCCTTATTATTGTGACGAAAGGCTGAAATATACGCAAAAGTATCTTAAAAAATCGGGATATAACGAAGTCTTTGACAAAAGCGAAGCAAATTTTGCCGTGTTTCCGCCGGCCTGCGACAAAGAAATGTTTAAAGGGTATGAAAATTTGCACATATTTTACGGTGTTGGTGATTATGATAAAGAATACAAAAACTGTTACGATTACAATAAAAGAGATGATTTCAAATACAAAAATGCAATTTTGACAAGTGAAGGTGCAATAGCGCTCTATAAAGAAAACAGTAACAAAGCCATTTACGGCTCAAATATCTTAATAACCGGCTTCGGCAAAATTGGAAAATCACTTTGCAATGTATTAAAGGCAATGGGCGGCAAGTTGACAATTTGTGTAAGAAGCGATATTGACAAGGAACAAGCAAAAAAAATCACCGACAATGTGATTGATTTTAAAGCTTTACAATGTCAAAATTACGATATAATTTTCAACACGGTTCCTGCAATATATTTCACAAAAAAAGAAATTGATACATTTAAAAATGATGTTAAATATATAGAACTTGCGTCGTTCCCCGGTGGAATTGATAAGCACTATGCTAAAGTCAAAAGCATTGATATAATTGACGGCTCAAAGCTTCCGTCAAGATACAGTAAAATCAGCGCCGGATATTTAATCGGCGAAACAATAGACAAAATGATTAAGGAGGGAAAGAATTGAAAATCGGATATTGCCTGACAGGCTCATTTTGTACATTTGACAAAGCAATAAAGGTTATTGAAGAACTCGTAAATAAAGGACACGAAGTTACTCCTATTATGAGCGAAAATGCATATAATACAGATACACGCTTCGCAAAGGCGATTGATATACAAAACAAGCTTATTGAAATTACGGGAAACAGTATTATTCACACAATAGAAAAAGCAGAGCCGATAGGGCCTAAAAAAATGTTTGACGTGCTTGCGGTTGTTCCCTGCACATCAAACACTCTTGCGAAACTTGCAAACGGTATAGTAGATACAACTGTTACTATGGCTGTAAAAAGTCATTTAAGAAACAACAATCCCGTTGTAATCGGTGTTTCAACCAACGATGCGCTCGGCGCAGCGGCAAAAAATATAGGCGCACTTTTAAACTATAAAAATTATTATTTTGTGCCGTTTGGAATGGATAATTATGAAAAAAAGCCTAAGAGTATGGTTTGCGATTTTGATAAGGTTTGCCAAGCAATCGAAAAAGCGCAAAAAGGTGAAGAAATAATAAAAAAAATATATTGACTTTTTTATATCAATTATATATATTAATCGTATGGCGTTTTTAAAAGCGCTAAATCGGGTTAGCAAATGAGGATGTGCATATTGGAAAAGATAATAGACCTTAAAGATATCACTGTAAAATACGGTGAAAATGTAGTATTGGATAAGTTAAATCTCTATATAAACAAAAAAGAGTTTATAACGTTGCTTGGTCCTTCGGGTTGCGGAAAAACAACCACTCTTCGTTGCATTGCAGGTTTTATTGAGCCTGACGGCGGCGATATTATTTTTGAAGGAAAAAGAATTAATGATGTTCCGCCTCACAAAAGAAAGGTGAACACCATTTTTCAACGTTATGCTCTTTTTTCTCATTTAAACGTATATGAGAACATTGCCTTTGGCTTAAAGCTTCAAAAAAAGCCAAAAAGCGAAATAAGAAAAACCGTTGCTGAAATGCTCGAACTTGTAAACCTTAAAGGCTTTGAAAAGAGAAGCATTGACTCGCTTTCAGGCGGACAGCAACAGAGGGTTGCAATAGCAAGAGCGCTCGCTAATTCACCGCACGTGCTTTTACTTGACGAGCCGCTCGGTGCGCTTGACTTGAAGCTGAGAAAAGATATGCAAACTGAGCTTAAGGCAATTCAAAAAAGGCTTGGAATTACTTTCATTTATGTAACTCACGACCAAGAGGAAGCTCTTTCTATGTCTGACACGGTCGTTGTTATGGACAAGGGCAAAATCCAACAAATAGGAACACCGGAAGATATTTATAACGAACCTGTAAATGCGTTTGTTGCAGATTTTATAGGAGAGTCAAACATTGTTGACGCAATAATGATAAAGGATTATCTTGTATCGTTTGGCGGCGTAACGTTTGAATGTCTTGACAGCGGTTTTGGTGAAAATGCATTTGTTGAAGCGGTGGTAAGGCCTGAAGATATTAAAATTGTAAAAAAAGGCAGCAAAGCTTCGCTCCCCGGTAAAATCACAAGTGTCACATTCAAAGGCGTCCATTTTGAAATACTCGTTGACGTGGGCGGTTTTATTTGGATGATACAAACAATTGAGCATCACAAAGTCGGCGAGGAAATAGGAATGTATATTGAGCCTGACGCTATTCACATTATGAACAGAAGTGAATATAGCGGCGAATTTGGCGATTATTCATATTTTTCTGACGAAATGGACCATATCAGCGATGCATCATACAATTGGGAGGAAGAAAATGAAGAAGAATAAGCTTTCCTCTCTTGCAGACAAGCCATATCTTGTTTGGTCAATATTATTTATAATTGCTCCCTTACTTATGGTTGCATACTATGCGCTCACCGATAAAAGCGGCGCCTTTTCACTTGCGAGTGTAGAACAAATTCCGACATATATCACTACAATTTTGCTTTCCGTTTTATACGGTGTTGCGGCAACTGCTATATGTTTGGTTTTAGGATTTCCTTTTGCATATATTTTTTCAAAAGCTCCGCAAAAATATAAAAATCTTGTTGTTCTTCTTGTTATGCTTCCTATGTGGATGAATTTTCTTATCAGAACATACAGCTGGATGACAATATTGGGCGACTCCGGTGTAATCAACACAATTTTAAATGTGCTCGGTTTAAAGCAATTAAAGCTTATTAATAACGGTGCGGCAGTTATACTCGGAATGGTTTATAACTTTTTGCCATATATGATTTTGCCTATTTTTTCCGTTTTAACAAAGTTTGATAATTCGCTCGTTGAAGCAGCTCAAGACTTAGGCTCAAATAAATTTGAAGTTATAAAAAACGTAATAATTCCCCTTTCAAAGCCCGGAATTTTAAGCGGAATAACTATGGTATTCGTGCCTTGTGTTTCAACATTTTATATCACTCAAAAGCTTGGCGGCGGTCAAGTTGTTCTTATAGGTGACGTTATTGAAACTCAATTTCAAAGCGCAAATAACTACAATTTAGGTGCGGCGCTTTCGTTTGTATTGATGATATTAATTTTCATTTGCCTTGGTGTTATGAATTACTTTGGCGCTGACGAAAACGGTGACGGAGGTGTAATCATATGAAAAAGAAAACACCTTTTATATCGAAACTTTATGTTGCACTTATTTTTGTATTTTTGTATGCACCAATCGCAGTTATGATGCTTTTTTCATTAAATTCAACATCAAGCACATATATTTTTTCCGGCTTTTCAACACATTGGTACAACGAGATGTTTAAAGACACGGTCGCTGTACAGGCATTAAAAAATACGGTTTTACTTGCAGTTTGCACAGCACTTGTATCTACCGTTTTGGGTGTGCTTGCGGCAGTCGGATTGTTCAATTCAAAATCAAAGCTTTATAAAAGTGCCATGATGACAACAACAAATATTCCTATGATGAATCCCGAAATTGTAACCGGTATTGCAATGATGCTTTTATTTGTTTTTGCAGGCTCTCTTGTAAACAAAAGCGATATTTTAGGCTTTTGGACGCTGTTAATTGCTCATGTAACATTTGCGCTTCCTTATGTAATTTTAAACGTTATACCTAAGTTAAAACAATTTGATATGCATGTTTATGAAGCGGCTCTTGACCTTGGATGTAAGCCGATAAAAGCATTTTTCAAAGTAGTTATGCCGGAAATTTTAAGCGGAATTATTACAGGCTGTGTTATGAGTTTTACTCTTTCCCTTGATGATTTCATTATCAGCTACTTTACCAACGGTCCGAGCTTTCAAACTTTGCCTATTTATATCTTTTCAATGACTAAAAAAAGAGTTAAGCCTGATATGTATGCACTTTCTACTCTTATGTTTATATCAATTCTTGTGCTTCTTGTTTTAATGAATATAGCACAAAGCAAGGCAGAGAAAAAGGGTAAGCGTGAGGCAAAATGAAAAAAACAGTTACAATTATTTTATCGCTTATTTTAGTTTTTTGTGCATTTCCCATTTCGGCATATGCAGAAAATAATTACTTTGACAAGAAAACAATTGAATATTACAAAGGCTTAGGGCTTCAGGGCACCACGGTAAACGTTTACAATTGGGGCGAATATATTTCCGACGGAAGCGAGGATTCAATGAATGTTGTTAAGGAATTTGAAAAGCTGACAGGTTGTAAGGTTAATTATACTAACTATGAGTCAAACGAAAATATGTATTCAAAACTTATCGGCGGCGGAGTTTCATATGACGTTATCGTTCCGAGCGACTATATGATTGACAAGCTCATAGACGAGAATATGCTCCTTGAGCTTGACTATAAAAACATTCCTAATATGAAATACGTTGATAAAAAGTTTCAAAAGCTTTTTTATGACCCCGACCAAAAATACAGCGTTTGCTACAATGTCGGAACAACGATTTTGATTTATAATAAAAAGCTCGTTAATGAACCTCCTAAGAGCTGGGACGTCCTTTGGGATGAACAATACAAGGGCAAGATTCTAATGTTTAATAACCCTCGTGATGCATTTGCAATTGCGCAGACAAGGCTTGGTATTGATTTTAATTCAACTAACGAGCAGGATTGGGTAAAAGCGGCAGAACTTTTAGCCGAGCAAAAGGATAAGGTTAATCCCGTTTATGTTATGGACGAAGTTTTCAACCTTATGGAAAGCGGCGAATACGCATTTGCGACATATTATGCCGGAGACTACGTATTAATGAACGAAAACAACAGTGACTTGGGATATTGTATTCCCGAAGAAGGAGTAAATGCTTTTTATGATGCATTTTGCATCCCGAAATGTTCTAAAAACAAAGCGGGAGGAGAAGCATTCATAAACTTTATGCAGGAGCCTGAGGTCGCACTTGCAAACAGCGAATATATTTACTACAGAAGTGCAAATTACACGGTAGAACAAAACAAAGAAAGTTCTCTTTACGGTAATCCGGCTGTATATTCTAATGCAAAAAACGTACAGTATTTTAAAAATTTACCGCAAAGCACAAACGAGCTTGAAAATAGGCTGTGGACAGAAGTCAAAAGCGGGCAGCTTTCAACCGACAGCAAGATGCAGGACAGAAAAATATATTCACAGTGCGCTGTTTTAGGTGCCGCGGTAATTATTGTAATTACAATTAAAATTATAAATAATTCAAAAAAGAAGAAAGAGCAGGATTTGAGTGATTTATATGATTAAATGTGCGATTTTTGATTTAGACGGAACATTGGTAAACACAATTGACGATTTGGGCAATGCGACAGACTATGTTCTTGAGAAATATGGCAAAGATAAAAAATGGACGATATCCGATTACAGAATGTTCGTCGGAAACGGTGCCAAAAAGCTTATTGAAAGAGCATTTGAGCATACCCTCTCCCCTAATGAACTTGAAAATGCTTATGAAATGTTCAAGATAAAATATCAAGAGATACTTCTTGACAACGCTCATATTTATGACGGAATAAAAGAACAGCTTGATATATTAAAGCAAAAAGGTGTTAAAATTGCCGTTGTGACTAACAAGCCTCACTTAAGTGCAGTAAAAATGATTGAAACGCTTTTCGGCAAAGGCTATTTTGATTTAATTACAGGCGCTAAGGACGACATGCCACGAAAGCCCGACCCGACAACAACTAAAGCAACGCTTAAAGCACTTAATTGCAAAGCAAGTGAAGCCATCTTTTTCGGTGACAGCGACGTTGACGTAAAAACCGCAAAAAATGCAGGTATTGAAGCCATCGCCTGCTCGTGGGGCTACAGAAGTTTTGAATCATTACTGGCTCAGTCACCGTCGGCAATAATTGACGAGCCTAAATACATATCAAAACTTTTCTAAATTGAAAAAAAGTGTTGACAAATAAATATCGTTCTGCTATAATGCTAACTGTTGACGCGAGAGTGGCGGAATCGGCAGACGCGCACGTTTGAGGGGCGTGTGGGGCGACTCGTACGGGTTCAAGTCCCGTCTCTCGCACCAAAATAAGCAGTAACCATTTGGTTGCTGCTTATTTTTATATGTGAAATATGCAGGAGAAAAATATGTATTTTAAATATAGCAAATCCGCTCAAAAATCGGCATTTATAAATGCAACCTTATACAGCTTGGCTTTTTCGGTAATTTCAAGTGTAATCGTTTCATTTATAATCCGTATTATTACTTCAAATAATTATAAATATGGCGATATTATTTCAATTATTATAGGTATCGCCTGCTTTGTAAGCTTTGAAACCGTTTATTTGATAACTAAAAAAGGAATCTATATAAGTGATGATAAACTTATAATCAAAAACGGATATAAAGAAATCGGGCAAGGTGCATTTATCGACTTTGTAAACACAATTGACTTTAAAGATATAAAGAAGATTGAATACATCGAAAAATACGAAGCAATATTCAAAGGGCAAGAAAAATTCTTCGGCAAGTGCAACAGAAACTCCTCTTATGTAGTTTTGACAGTCAGCTCACAGCCGTATGACACCTTGTTTTATATCAGCGCTCAAAACGAAAAAAAGCTTTTTGAAACATTAAACAGTAAATTAAAATAACAAACCCCATACATAAGCAAAATACTTATGTGTGGGGTTATTTTTTTATGACAAAATATGAATCACCTGCGTCGCCGTGCCTGTAATAATAGTTACTATGGCAATTAGTAACGCAATAAAATAAATCAGTATTGCAAAGGCAGTTAATTTAACAGAACTGCGAGCGCTTCTTTTATCCTTATCGCTTTGCGGCATTCTTTTGACAACAAAACGACTATAGACAAGATAAATAAGTCCGGACAAGGTCGGCGATAAAAGAGTGAAAACTCCCCACAAAGCGCCGCTTCCGTTATCACGTGCCTTGCAGTCCTTAGAAATTGCTATTGCAAGCAAAACTGCGGCAAGCTCTCGCAAAACGGGTACTAATATGAGCTGAACAACCTTGCTCGATATTAAAACAGTATCATTTACATTCATTTTTTATCCTCATTAGGCTTAAACATTTTAGAGAATACTTTGTCAACAAGTTTTGCTGTTTTTGACGTATCCTCGCAAAATGCTATACCGTTGCGCCTTCTTTCACTTGCGTATTCGCACATTTTTTCATTAATATAGTCAGGCTTAACCGTGTCTTTAAATCTCTTCATTTCCTTTAAGCTTGGCAATTCAAAGGCTAAAAGCCATATAGCAAATAAGACGATGAATAAAACGTGAGATTTTGAAGCTATACTTAAAATTAAAAGAATTAAGCCGATAGGAAGCGCATTTGAAATAAGCGAATGAAACATTTTATGCTTTTTTCTAATCTTTTCAAGGCTTGGCAAAGTATATTTTTCATCAAAAATATTTGAGTCGGCATAGCACGCTTTAATTTCAATTTGGTCTCGCAACGACCAATCGTTATAAGACAGTTTAATTTTATCAACACCTGCATCTTCTATCACAAATGAATAATTTGCATAAATTCCCGTAATTGTTGACGAGCCGAATAACATATGCAAGCTAATAACAGAAAGCCAGTCCATATGTGCAAACGATTTATCAAGACACTTTAATTCAACACTTGCATTGTTTTCACAATCAAATAATATGCTTGAACGTGATTTCAAATCGTAAGAAACACCGTTAATTATCGCTTGATAGTCATATAAAGTAGAATTATAAAGTTCCATTATTTCTCCTAAAAATATTAACGAAAGTATTATTGCCAGTGTCAAGAGCCTTTAGCCTTTTATACTCCGGATCATCATCTTGAATATTTCCGAGAAAAACGGGTCTGCATTCAAGACGAGGATATTTTTTAATCAAATAATTATATAATTCCAAAGAAATTATGACCGTATATGAGCCTATTTCACCGTCAAGACAGTTTATATGTTCCATTTTTTCATAAGCTTCTTTTGACATATATACAGGACAACCAACTCTATTATACGTATCAAAATAGCAGTCATCAACTTCGAACTTTTTTGTTTTGCAATGCTTACAGTAAAATATTTGTTTTTCTGCATTATTCTCTCTTATTGACAAAAGCTTATTCTGCGGTGTAACTTGGTATCCTAAAATTTCACTATGATTTCTTGGATAAACAGGTCTGAAATTCTTTTCTGAAATTCCAAATTCAATCATATCATTTCTTAATTTTTCGGACACACCGCTGTCGTACGTGTCAAAAAGATAATAATCCTTGTTTTTGGGAAATGAAGATTTCGGATATTCATAATCTTTTCTTTGCGCAATGCAACATTCGCACTTAGGGCAAAGATAATAATAATCAATATAGCGATCGGTGGGATATCCATATACTAATTTAACGAAGTTGAATTGACATGCTACCGCTTTACTGCAATCGCCCCAAGTTTTTTCAGCAAAAGTTTTCATAATGCACCTCAACCTTTCTTCCAATGCTTTTTCAACCATTTCTCAAATTCGTTATACAATCCTTTTCTGAGTTCCTTTTCAGTAATATCCGGAGTTTTAATAGTTGTATAAAACATATCGAATTCTAATTTTACTATCATGTTATTGTCCTAATTACTTAGATAAAGTCGAGAATTTGTATATTAAATGAAAAGAGAATTTTTCTT
>ERZ1026776.784-NODE-784-length-20425-cov-10.476485_pt1 | contig 20425 bp, 16 predicted proteins | sample MGYA00380125_ERZ1026776 | MGnify/ENA primary metagenome ERZ1026776 (study PRJEB33269, sample SAMEA4719761) | human gut metagenome | biome: human-associated habitat; feature: organic feature; material: feces | place: Cameroon | collected 2013-10 ...
TGTCATGCCTTCTACTTTGTGTATTCATTGCACCTTCCTGCTTTGGCACTGTTTGAAATTTTGGCGTATTGACTGGAAGAGAACAGCAGATGATAGTACCCTAAGAAAACCCTTGCTAAGCCTCGGTGCTTAATGAGTTCAAGCCGTAAGGCGCAGAAGGAATTTAGCATCCGCTAGGCTTAGCTAGGAGCGAGAGCGGGTTTTCGTGGGTACTATCTCAGCTGTGGATATTTAGATAGAATCGGTAAATCATGATGATTCGACAACAGCCGGAGGGGCATGACACTTTTGCGCCTGGCCCATTAAGTCGGACAGAGCAAAAGTCGTTATGACCGCAGGCTGTATATCGAAAATCTTTGACATATCGAATTATATTTACATTTTTAGGGAGATAGCCAACTCGGCAAATCAGAATTTATGGAGCTAATACATTTTTGTGGAGTTTTAAGATTGTGTCTTAAATATTTTGTATACGAGAAAAGGGTGGAAAAACTTCCACCCTGCTCGACGGTTATATGACGTACGCCGCAATCAAAAAATAAGTGCGGGAAAACGGCGAGGCCATTTCTTTAACCTGAAAATAGTATAGTATTTTACTCCTACTTTGTCAAGAAAAATGTATGACAATAATAATTATTTTTCGATGATTTTTTCCTGATAAGGCCGATTTCATATACAAATGTGCATATATAATGGACTAAGAACATGAATAATGATTTTTGTATACAAAATCGTTGTATAAATATTCATATTGAGACTTGTGACCGGAGAAAATTTTCTCAGGCTGTGTAAGGGCCGATGACGAAGAAATTGGCTGTAGCCTTGCAGCAAACCTGTCCTTGGTCGTCTACAATCTCTGTTTCGCAGACCAGGGTTTTGCGTCCATTATGAATAATTTTTCCTGTAGCCTGTATAGTAATACCCTCTGGTACAGCCTTCACAAAATACATATTCATGGACTGGGTAACAACTTTTTTGTTGACTGAGAGGCAGGTAGCACCCATAGTGGTATCTGCCAGACTGGCCAAAGCTCCTCCATGAGTAATATGATAAAAATTTGAAAGCTGATTTTGAGCTTTCATAGACAGAGTAACCTGTCCAAATGCAATTTTTTTTAATTGTATCCCTAACAATTGTACGAAGGGATTGTTGTTATAGAAGTTATTTAGATGCTCTGAAAAATCGGGATTAGTTGTAGATGTCATAGAAAGAACCTCCTTTAAGATGTTAAAAAAGGCGAACAGCGCCCGGCCAAGAAAAATTTTTTCAAAAATTTTTCCAGAAATTGACCAGGATTCACGATTTATTATACCATAATTTTTATTTATATGACGCCTGAAAGATTGGTTTTTTGGCTTGTGTATTATGTGCAAATTTTGGAGTTAAAAACAAGAAAACATGATGACATGTGCCATAACAGAAAAGTGCTTTCTGGGAAGCCTGAGAGGGCAACCAGAAGTAAGAACCTGCCTATTATGGTTTTGTCATCATGTTTTGGTAGTTAAAGGAAAATTGTTTGGCTAAATTTGTCTGAAATTATTTTACATTCATGGACAAATCAATAAACATATTAGCCATCTTTACCTTCTGGAGTATCTCCTCGGTAACAACATCCCCTGTTTTGGCCAGAACAACACCAGTAGCGGAAACAATGTCCTTGGTTACAGTCTTGCCTAACAGGAAACGGCGATGACGCTCCTCAGTGGCTTTGTCTGCCATCTGAGCGGCAGCATCAACGGTCTTTGGAGCCTCAGTCTTAGGAGCTTCCTTAACCTGTGGCTTTGGAGCCTCAGCCTTAGGGACTTCCTTAACCTCAGCCTTTGGAGCCTCGGTCTTAGGGGCTTCCTTAACCTCAACCTTTGGAGCCTCGGTCTTAGGAGCTTCCTTAACCTCAACCTTTGGAGCCTCGGCCTTAGGAGCTTCTTTAACCTCAACCTTTGGAGCCTCAGTCTTAGGGGCTGCTACAGCTGGAGTCTCAACAGGAGCTATAATTTCAGTTTTTTTTTCAAAATCGGAGTCAATAACAGTAACCTGCTTACCGAAGATGGAAATCTGATCAGAAACAATCTCGGAAAGACTGCCGTCGCGGCCTTCGATTTCGCATTTCTCAATTTTGCCATTATCGCCAATGTAGATTTCAACTACCTTGCCCTGAATGGTACCGGACTTGGTGATGGCCTTGGTGCCAATAATCTTGATGTTGGCATCCATCATAGCCTCATAGTCACCAGCATCCTCCAAAGTAAGGATGTTTTCACTGTTGGTAATTGTTACGGCATCCTCGCCGATAGCAATTACAGAGGAATATGGCAGCAGCTTAACGCCTCTGTACCAATCCTCATCCTCAATGGTAATAGCAGCAACACTGCCGTTTGGAGCATCTATGAGCAGAGATTTGCTCATGCCAAGCTCCCGGCCTTCAGTAATACTGATTACTGGCAAGCCAATAATTTCAACACTTTTTTTCATGGGAATTCCTCCTGAAAATATATTAGGGTGTAGCTTCCATTTTAATCCTGAGAGGACTGAGTGGAGGCTGCACTATGGGAAATTGACTTAAGTTGGGCTAAGTAATTCTGGAAATTCTGCTGATAGGCAGGACTTTCCTGAATTGCTGGAATATCCATAGCATTATGGACACAATCAATGGCTTCCTGATATCTGCCCTGGGATTTGTACAGGTTGACCATATCTATAATGATAAAAGGAGCATAATCGTCGTTGCGATATTGCTCTAAGGCTGTGCTGTAGGCTAAAAGAGCCAGCTCATAAGCCCCTGCCCCAGTCTGGGCAAAGGCAAAGTCCAAAAGGGCATCCATAGAATCCAGTCCTTCTGGCAAGGTAGGCAGAGGTGCTTCCTCCGCCGGCTGGGCTTCGGCTGTGGTTTCAGGTTCTTCTGTCACTTCGACTTGGGCCGTGGTTTCAGGTTCTTCTGGCACTTCGACTTCGGCCGTGGTTTCAGGTTCTTCTGGCACTTCGATTTCGGCCGTGGTTTCAGGTTCTTCTGGCACTTCGACTTCGGCCATGATTTCAGGTTCTTCTGGCACTTCGGTTTCGACTATTGTTTCAGGTTCACTTGTCGCCTGAGTGATTTCCTTATCTTCGCTAGGGGCACCATGAACAGCCAATCTGCTACGCCTGTATAACAAGTACTTATTATAGCAGGTTGTGCCGGTGGCTGCAAAAATAATCATTGTGCCTAATATATAATAGTAGGTTTTTGTCAAAAAAGGATTTACCCTGATGGCCATAAAGTTGATAATCAGGGCGGAAACGCCACACAGTACCAAGGCAGAAAGAGAAAGCTCTGCTCCCAGCTTGCGGGCTATTTTATAAATGGATATAATGCAGACCGACATAATGGAGGCTGCTGTTACAAAAAATTCCAAAATACACACCACGATTTATTATTGCTTGTTTATCATATCATATAGCAGATTTATTATTCCGCCAATTTACACTAAAAATATTATAACAAAAAACTTCATTTCATGATACTTAAATTTCGTTTTACATTATTTTTTTTTGTTTGTATTGTTTTTCGCTTGCAAATATCACACAATACTTGTACAATAATACAGCAGATAAATTTTCGCTAGAAATTTTCAATTCAGTGGCAAAATTCACTCGCCGTAAAAAAATGCCAAGATTTTTTATTAAAAAGCAGGGAATTTTGTATTGATGTCGAAATAAAACAGTAGCGAAAGTATTAAATTATATTTACAGTATAGCACAAATCAAGAAATGAGGGGTAAAAATGCGCGAAGAAAATTTCACAGTTGTTAATGCTCAGGGTCTCCATGCACGTCCAGCAGGACAGATTGCCAAGGAGGCAAGAAACTTTAAGTCCAAGGTAACCTTGTCTGTAGCTGCTACCGGCAAGAAGGCTGATGCAAAGAGCTTGATGGGTATCATGACTCTCCAGGCTAAGAACGGTACTGTAGTTACCATTACTGCAGATGGTCCTGATGAGAATGAGGCTATTGAGAAGTTCGGCGGCATGTTCAAATCCGGTTTCGGCGAAGACTAATTAGTAAAAGGGCGGAAGGACGGATATATTATGCCAGAAAAAATGCAGGGAATGGGTGCCATTCAAGGAATAGGAATCGGCTATATTATGAAGGCTGGTCAGGCACTGGATGGCTATTTGGCTGCGTATCAGCCAGGTACAGTGGAAGAGGAGCTGGAAAAGCTCAATAATGCTGTAGCCGAGGTGGCAGATATTCTGGAAAAGAGCGTTGAGCAGATGCGTGCCGTAGGTCATGATGAGCAGGCCAATATTATGGAGGCTCATTTGTTCTTGGCACAGGACCCAATGCTGACAGACGGCATGACTGATAAGGTTCAGGAGATGGGGAATGCACCAGCAGCTATTTTGGCATCTGCTGCTGAGTCTGCCAAGATTTTCCAGTCTATGGACGACGAGTATCTTCGTGAGCGTGCAGCGGATGTATTGGATGTAAGTAAGCGTATTGCAGGCAAGATTCTTGGCATCAAGGAGCCAGAAGTTGGCGACAATATGGTAATCCTCTGTGGTTATGAGGTAGAGCCTTCTGTTATTGCTTCTGTTCCGGATGATAAGATTGCTGGTGTTATTATGGGACAGGGCAGCACCACCTGTCACGCAGTAATCATTGCTAAGTCAAGAGCTATTCCTACTGTTGTAGGTATGGAGCACAGACTTGACGCTATTCCAGAGGGTGCGTTTGTTATTATTGATGGACATACCGGCGATATTTTCGTAGATCCTGATGAGGAGACTATCAAGGAGTACGAAGCAAAGCTGGCTAAGCAGAGAGCTGATGAGGAGCGTTATGCTGCTCTGAAGGATTTGCCTGCAGTTACCAAGGATGGAGTAGAGGTTCAGCTGGCTGCTAATATTGGCAGTCCTAATGATGCTGAGAATGCTGCCAAATATGGTAACAAGGGTGTAGGTTTGTTCCGTTCTGAGTTTGTATTCATGGGCCGTGAAGATATTCCGTCTGAGGAAATGCAGTTCGAAAGCTACAAGAAGGCTGTAGAGGCCTGCAATGGCGAGCTGTGTGTTATCCGTACCATGGATATTGGCGGTGACAAGCCACTGCCTTATTTGAATATTCCACATGAGGATAATCCATTCCTGGGTTATCGTGCTATTCGTATCAGCTTGAACCGTAGAGATTTGTTTATGCCTCAGTTGAAGGCAATTCTGCGGGCTGGTGTTTATGGCAGGGCTGCTATTATGGCACCTATGATTGTTAGTGTGGATGAGATTCTGCGTCTCCGTTCTTTTGTTCGTGAAGCTATGCAGGAGCTGGAGGATGAGGGCAAGGAGTATTCCAAGACTGTTCAGCTGGGTATTATGGTTGAGACTCCAGCCGCAGCAGTTATGACACCAATTTTTGCCAAGTATGTTGATTTCTTCAGCATTGGTACTAACGATTTGGTTCAGTACACCCTGTCTGTAGACCGTGTAAACCCTAATGTTGGGTATCTCTACAATCATTTCCATCCAGCTGTGTTGCAGTTGATTCAGCGTACCATTAAGTCCGCTTCTGACCGTGGCATTTGGTCTGGTATGTGCGGTGAGATGGCCAGTGATCCATATGCAGCAGTTATTCTGATGGCAATGGGTATTAGTGAGCTGAGCATGAGTGCCCCTTCTATTCCACGAGTAAAGGAAATGCTCCGTTCTGTAACCTATGAGGAAGCTCAGAAGCATCTGGCCAAGGTTATGGAAATGGAAACTGGCGAGCAGGTACTGAAGTATTTGCATGAGGCTTTGACTCACTAAGCAAAGGTTTCTGTGGATAAATCCTTGGTTGTGCACAGAATATGTGCACAATGTGGATAAGTTTGTGGATAACTTCAAACTAAATAGAATTATCAGGCAGGTATCGAATTTTCGGTATCTGCCTTTTTGTTGAGAAAATTTCTTGTCAGGAGGAATAATTACCTTGATTTGTGCTAAAATGATATGTAGTTAGAATTTTATGAATTAAGGAGAGGCGGCTATGGAGATTTTTAAGAATGACTGGGGACAGTATCTAAAGGAGGAAATGGCTCAGCCTTATTATCGGCAGCTGCGGCAGTTTTTAATTGGGGAATATAGTACAAAGCAGGTTTATCCTGATATGTATAGTATCTTCAATGCCCTGCACTATACCTCCTATGCAGATACCAAGGTGCTTATATTGGGGCAGGATCCTTATCATGAGCCTGGGCAGGCTCATGGGCTAAGCTTTTCTGTACAGCCAAATGTTCCGCCACCACCATCCTTGGTAAATATTTTTAAGGAGCTGGAAACGGATTTGGGATGTACTGTGCCCAATAATGGTTGTTTGGAGCCTTGGGCTAGGCAGGGCGTACTGCTTCTAAACACAGTGCTGACAGTGCAGGCTCATAGGGCTAATTCTCATCGGGATAAGGGCTGGGAGATTTTTACGGATAAGATTATCTCCCTGCTGAATCAGCGGGAAAAGCCAGTTGCTTTTATTCTCTGGGGCTCCCCTGCCCGCCGTAAAAAGGCGATGATTACCAATCCACAGCATTTTATTGTGGAATCTCCTCATCCAAGTCCTTTGTCTGCCTACAGAGGTTTCTTTGGCAGTCGGCCTTTTTCCAAGGTAAATAAGTTTCTGGAGTCTGTGGGAGAAGAGCCGATAAATTGGCAGCTGCCTAATATCTGAAAAATAAAATAAATTTTTCTTGACATGGATAGGTAAATGTCATATAATATTTCTTGTTCACAGCGCGTGAATACTTAGGGGTATCGCCAAGTTGGTAAGGCACTGGATTCTGAATCCAGCATTCGTAGGTTCGAGTCCTGCTACCCCTGCCATTGAGTATGAGGCACTATCTTCGGATAGTGCTTTTTTTTTCGAAATACACCCTTGGTAACTAGAGGCTGTATGGTATATGTTAGAGCTATTGGTAGAAGGAATGATTTGTTATGAACAGAAAAATTGCCGATTTGATGGAGGCTATGATTGCCTACGATAGAGGAGATGTGCGGAGAATACAGCACTTTCTTAAGGTTCATGATTTGGCTGTAACCATTGGTACTTTAGAGGGATTGCCAGAGAATGAGCTGTTCATTCTGGAGGCGGCAGCCATTCTCCATGATATTGGGATTCACAAAAGCGAGGAAAAATATCACAGCTCTGCGGGTAAATATCAGGAAATAGAAGGCCCTGGCGAGGCAGAAAACCTGCTGGCTCATTTAGGCGGCTTCACCACTGGTCAAATCAACCGCATCAAATATCTTATTGCCCACCATCATACCTATGGCAATATTCAGGAGCAGGATTACCAAATTCTGGTAGAGGCAGATTTTTTGGTTAATCTTTATGAAGATGGTTCCTCCAAAGAAACTGTGACCAAGGTATTGCAGAATATCTTCCGTACCGAAGCAGGCATTAGGCTGTTAAAGGCCATGTACAATATCTAAAAAAGAATTTAACTACCACAACCCCACTGGCCTATTTTTGCAAAGGCTGGTGGGGTTTTTAATCTTATTTTCATTATCAACATTTATATTTGTGGTATAATAGAAAATGGATAATAATTTATAGAAAGGTGATGAGAGGGTGCTTAATAGAAAAAAAACAGCAGGACTGCTGGGGGCAGTTATGGCTGGAATTTGTTTGGTGTTTGTTGGGTTATATACATATATATCCTCTCAAAGCTTTATGGAAACGGCTGCCAGCCAGGCTGGCAGAATGGCTACAGAGCTTTTGGCAACCAAGGTGGACTTGGGCAGGGTAGAGATTGTGTCCTGGCGGGAGCTGAAGGTTGAGGGCTTGGATGTATATGATAAAAAATCCGAAAAGCTGGCCCATGTGGATGAAGCAGTTGTCAGGCTTAGTCCTAGGGCTATGCTGGACAAATCCCTTACTGAGGGCATTAGTGAAATAGATATTAATAAAGCAGATGTAAGCATTCTCCAGCGGGAGGATGGCCGTTGGAACTATGAAGATTTGCTGTCCGAAAAGGAAAGCAGCAGCAAGTTTACGGCCAAGATAAACATCAAGGATTCCATTCTCCGCAGCAGTTATAATAACCAGCCTATTGTATTGGAGGATGTTAATGGCTATGTAGATATGGCCTCTTATCCCGCTATTTCCCTTAAGGCAGATTGCACAAATCAAGGAGCCAAGGCTCGGGTGTCTGCTACCCTTGATACTTCGGATATGGCCAAGGAAGGCAAGGCAGGAGGCCGTCAGACCTTCCAGCTTACAGTAGAAAATGCTGCGGTGGAAAATTATTTGCCATATTTGCCAGCAGATACCATCCCTGAGAATGTGGTTAAGAATATTTCTGGTCAGGTAAAATCCTTGCAGGTGGCAGGAGAGCGTGTCGGTCAGGAGCTTATCTATCATGGTCAGGTAGAGCTGGACCAGGGTAAATGCACCCTGCTTTCTCATGAAGTGGAAAATATTAAGGCTCTAGCTACCTTTAACGAAAAGGAGGCTAGAATCTTTGCCAGAGCAGAAACTCAGGGACAACAGGCCTCTGTGCATGGCCGGATTATCCTTACTTCCGGCACACCAGAGCTGGATTTGCAGGCAGAGTCGGAGGGCTTTGAGCCAGCCGTAATTGTGGAAGATATTCCTTATACTGGGGCTGTGAAATTTGCAGCCCATATTACCGGGGCTGCGGATAATCCTAGAGTGGACGCCCATTTACAGGTGACTCAGGGTGCTGTACAGGGGATAGGCTTTAGCAATCTTACGGCCAAGGTTTCCTATGCCGATAGCATGGTAGTGATTCAGCAGGCTCAGGCTCAGGCAGCAGGAGGTACCATTAGTGCCACTGGCAGCTTTGATGCTAAAAGCTATGATTTTACTGGTAATGTACAGCTGGCAGGGATTTCTGCCAGTCAGGCTGCGGCCATAGCCGCAGCTCAGGGGGTGAATACTGACTTTTCTACTGTGGCTGGTACTATAAACAGCGATTTTGCTGTAGCAGGCAATGGACACAATGTAGAACAACTGCAATTATATGGCACCCTAAAGGGGAGCCAGCTTTCCTATCAGGGGGTAACGCTGGATTCTCTCAAAGGTTCCTTTGCCCGAGAAGGAGAGGTTATCTCTATAGATTATCTTAGCTGCGGTCTGCCAGGGGGCGGTTCCTTTGGTATGGAAGGAACTATTGTGCCGGACAAAAACATAGATATTGCTTTCTATGGCTCGGAAATGGATATGTCCCTCCTAAGCAATTTCCTGCCAGATGTGCCTGTGGCCGGCTATCTGGATATTAAGGGAACCATGCAGGGGGATATAAATAATCCTATTGTCTGTGCGCAATATGCTGCTCATGATGGACATATCTATCATCAGCCATTTGATCGTTTGCATGGTTCTGCGGCAGGCAGTCTCCGTGGGGTAAAGATTGACGATTTTGTTATGGAGCATGGAGAGAAAACCAAATGGTATGCCAAGGGCATGGTGGGCTTCCTGGGGGACAAAGGCATCAATATGCGTATTGATACCGTAGGTGCCCGTATGGAGGATATTATGCAGGCAGTGGCTCCAGACCAGAAGCTTACCGGTAATGTGGATAATGTTATTACCATTACAGGTACTTTAAAGGATCCTAATGTAGTTGGTTATGTACATTTTTATCAGGGCAGTTACAATGGTATTTTTGTTAATGGTATGGATGGTGACTACTACATCAAGGATAGAGATTTAATCCTGCAGGACTTCCATGTATTCACCCCTTGGCTGGATGTGGACTTTAACGGCACCATAGACAAGGTGGGTAAGCTGGATTTGGCGGCCAAGGTTCACGAAATCAATCTGAGCCGGTACAACAAGAATCTGCCGATTCCACTGCAGGGCAAGGCTAGGTTTAACGGCAAGCTGACCGGAGATTTGGCTAACCCACTATTTGAAGGAAAGTTGGAGGCAGATGATTTGGCTGCCAACGGACAGGAGATTACCAATGTAGGGGGAATTGTCCGTTATGAAAATCGCCATATATTTATGGACAATCTTTCTTTCCAGCAAAATGAGGGACAGTATAAATTTACCGGCCATGTAAATATTGATAACAAGCGTATCAAGGGACGGCTGGATGTGGACAAGGGAGATATTCACAATCTAGCAGCTATGGCCGGTCTTAAGGATAACGGTATTACAGGAACTATTACTGGCAATAGTATGTTTGGGGGCACGCTGGATGAACCAGAGGTTAATCTTAGTGCCTTTATTACCAAGGGAGCCTTGGGCAGCTATGCTATGGATGATGTAATCTTGAAGGCCTCTCTGGACAAGCGAAGGATTTATATTGAAGATTTCAGCGGTCAGGAGGGGGCTGAGGGACACTTTAGTGCTAAAGGTGTTATTGATATGGATGGGGACATCAATATTAAGGCTGTAGCCAACAATATTGATATTGGTGCCCTGACTGAGGCTGCTGGGATTAAGAATCATGTAGGGGGTACTTTGGATACCGCTGTTAATATTACTGGCCCATATGCAGCTCCAAGGGCGGAGATACCGCTGTCCATCAAGAATCTGCAGGTAGAAAGCACCTTGATAGATAAGGTAGAAGGAAATTTGCAGGTGGCAAACAATATTGTGGAGATAAAGGATTTGACTGCCACCAAGGTATATGGCAATCAAAGCTATGCCTTGACTGCCCAAGGCCGGGTGCCTTTGGCGGCTCTCACAGAGGAAATGCCTAATGCAACTAATCAGTTTGATGTAAATATTTCTCTGGCTAATGCAGATTTGAGTCTATTGCCTACGCTGTCCAAATACATAGATTGGGCGGTAGGCCCTACAGATGGGCGTATGAAGCTGCAGGGAACTCTGGCCAGCCCTTATATTACAGGCAGTATGAATGTATATCAGGGTGCCTTCAAGATAAGGGACGTGGCCAAGCCTGTAACTGATTTGAATATGAGATTGCTTTTCACTGGTCATGATGTAACCTTGGAGGAGTGTCACGGTCAGATGGGAGCAGGCAGTTTTGATATAACAGGCTATGCCCATTTAGCAGGGAATAAGGCAGATAAATATAATCTTTCTGTTGCCTGTGACAATCTGGATATTGACAGCCCGGTATTCAAGGGGCCTTTAAATGCCACCTTGAATGTGGACAGTATGAAATTTGCTGTGCCAGGCATAGAGGAGCAGATTATACCAAAAATTTCTGGTCGCTTGTTCCTGGAAAATGTCTTGATTTCTCCGCCAGACGAGTTGCCGGAATCCTCTGATGATATGCCTTTGGCAGCCTTGGATTATAGCGTTGAGCTAGGGAAGAATGTTCGCTTCCTCAGTCCAACCTTTGGAGATTTGCGTCTGGCAGGTGGAGCATATTTTGGAGGCTATACCATACATCCTAGCACCGCTGGTTCCATTTATGTAAAAAGAGGTACTCTTAGCTACCTCAAAACCAATTTTAAGGTATATGAGGGCTCTATCAATTTTGGCCAGGTAAATACCCTGATGCCAAAGGTGGTGCTAAAGGCTGGTACAAAAATCAACAAAACCAGTGTATATCTTTCCTTGGATGGCATAGTGCCTAATATGCATTTCAAGTTGATGTCAGATCCTAAGATGGCAGAGGCTGATATTATTCAGCTGTTAACCTTGCGCAGTGATTATTTCAACAAGGATAAAAGTGAAGCTAGCAAGCTAACCTCCATGCTGAATATTGGTCTGCAAATGACCATCCTTTCTGAGGTGGAAGCAGCCATGCGGAATGTACTAAATCTGGATGTGCTGACCATTGAAAGAGATACCATTGATGGCACCAAGAATTTGGGGGATGTTACAGATGGCAGTGAAACCGAAAAAAATGGTGACAAGAATGCGTATGAGGTGTACAATATCACATTGGGAAAGAATATTTCCGATAAAGCATTGATAAAATACACCCAAAGTATGACAACCAGTGATTTTAGCTATGGTGTTGATTACGAGTTGTCAAACAAGGTAAATCTCACCTATCAGCGGAATCAGGACAATGATTATTATGCTGGTGTGGAAGCCAGATTTACCTTCTAGGCCGGTTGGCTTGGTAGAATGTTCAATAACAGCGGAGGCAGGTCTATGCAGCTGGATAGATATATATCAGAACTGAATAAGGTTAAGCTGCTGGCCTATAGTGAGGAGCAGGAGCTGTGGCAGGAGTACAAAGAGCAGGGGAGCCAGCAGGCTCGCAGCAGGCTGATAGAATCCTATCAGCCCCTGGTCTTTAAGACAGCAGAGGCTTTTCTAAAGCTGGATAATATTATGGATGTTATTCAGGAGGGCACTGTGGGCCTGATTGAAGCGGTGGAGTGCTATGATTATACAAGAGGTGTGGCCTTTAGTATATTTGCGGTTCATCGCATTCGAGGCAGAATGTACAATTTCCTGAAAAAGGAAGGCCGGGCGGATATTGCCTGTCTGGAAGCTGCTTTGCCAGGCAGGGAATCTGGCTTGGAGCTTTTGACAGATACAGGGATGCCTGTACCGGAGCAGGTGGAGCTGCAGGAGGCCTCCCGGCGAGTGAAAAAAGCTATGGACAGGCTGCCGGAAAAGGAATATATGGTGCTGGACAGCATCTATGTAGGCTGTCAGGAAGCGGCCCAGGTAGCCCAGCAGCTTCATGTCAGCACCTCTCATATTTACCGGCTGCAAAAAAGCGGTGTCCGGAGAGTAAGAGGTATGCTGTCAAGATTTATCCATCAATGGAAATGACGAGGTGTCCGATGTCTCCCACCTCTATAGGTAGCGGGATGTTGTGCTAATGACAGGGGGGAGCTAATATTTCAACCCTCGTCGAAACCCCATTGAAAGAAAATGCAGAAGCATTTTCTTTGAATAATGTAGGGGTTATAATTGGCAGATTGTCGGTGAAAATATAAGAAAATAAGCGTTAATTTTACAAAATAGATGAATTTGCCCTGATATAGTATGTTCAGAGAGAATGACAACTGAGGATTATATTCATTAGTTAATGTTTGAGGAGAGCAGACTATGAAGCAGGACAGAAAGATTCGTCAGCATATTACAGCCGCCAAGGGCTGGCTAAGTCGAGCCGAGGATTCTCTGGAGCAGGAAAATGCCATTCAGGGAGATTTGAAGCTGATGCTGGCTCAGGCTGAGCTTAAGAGAGCTCAGGAAAAAAATGATAAAAAGCTATGTGTGCGCTGGTTCAAAAGGCTGGCTCCTGGAGCATTGGCTTGTGCATTGGCTCTGGGGGGGATAATTTATGCTCAGCAGTCAGATGATAGTTCATCCCTGCCAAAGCAAAACCAGTTAACCAGCACCTCCCTAGCGGAGCAAGCTTCCAGCTCCGGTGCAGGGCGGGACAAGGCGATGGAGGCAAATAAATCCCAGCAAAATCTCAGTGAGGAGAGGGAATTTGATACCCCTGCCTATGTCCAGATACACCACCATGAGGAAGCACATTCAGAGGAGGTATCTAATACTACTGAAAGCAGGCCTGTTGAAGTAGAGAGCCAGCAGGCAACATCATCTTTGAAGAATGTACAGCCCTCACAGGTGCCGGCACCAGCCATGCAAAAGCTGATGCAGTCTGCCGGCAGTACCCTGAGAGAATAGCTGTAGGAAAATTACCACCGGCCTGGTGCAAAGCAGGGTAGGTCGGCTGTTTACTTATAGATGGAGTAAAGAAGAGTATATAGGAGGTTATATCCTTGAAGAAAAACGATTACAAATATTTGGCCTGTGCAGTGGCTTTGTCCCTGTCTATGGGTGTCGGCAGTCAGTCTGCCTTGGCTGCTGTAGATCCTACTACTGCTCCTATGGGAGTAGGGGTTGATCTGAATTCCGGCAAAAGTGCTACTATGAATAGCGAAGGTGTAGTAAAGGGCTCCTTGGAGCTGCCTGATGAAAGCTCTGTAGAGTCTACACCTGCCAATGTGGCAGCCACACCAAGCCGGGATAGCGTATGGGCCAAAAACCGTCCTGCCGATGAGGAGCTGGACAAGTCCATGAAGGCTATTGAGGGCAACACTATTGTGGATGTAAAATACGAGGGTGTCAGCGACGATATTATGGAGACTATAAAGCTGGCTCAGGTTTCCAAGCCAGGTGATATTTGCTCCATTGGCCTTTTGTCTGAGGATGCCAGCAATATCTATGGCACTGGTTATTTCTATGATTTGTATCCTACCTTTGAGTCTGTGCCAGAGGGTGTAATTATCACCTATCATCTCTTTGAGACTCCTATTATTACCAGCGTAGAGCTGGATGGCAATACCGAGATAGAGCCTACCGACAAGCTGCTGGCCAAGATGCAGTTGAAGCAGGGGGACCGTTTGAATCGTTTTGCCCTGAAGGAGGATGTTCGTGCACTCCAGAAGCAGTATATCAAGGACGGCTATGTTATGGCCAAAATCCGTGATATGGAGGTTGGCGACGACGGCAAGCTGGTTATTAAAATAAATGAAGGTATTTTGGAGGGCTTCAAAATCAAGGGCCTGAAAAAAACCAAGGAAAAGGTTATTCTGCGGGAGCTGCGTCCAAAGGTAGGCAAGCCTCTGAACAAAAACGATGTAGTCCGCAGCTATCAGCGCTTGACCAATCTGGACTTCTTTGAGTCTGTAGATGTAAAGCCTATTGCTGGTGTAGAGCCAAATGCCTGCGTTCTGGAGGTTGATGTTACCGAGAAGAATACTGGTGTCTTCGGTGTAGGTGCCGGTTATAGCAGCTCTGATGGCTTTGTCGGCATGATTAGCTTGGGTGATAGAAACTTCCGGGGTACTGGTGATTCCATTAATGTTACCCTGACCAAGAGCAGTACCGATACCAGTGCCAAGGGATATATTTTCTCCTATCGCCGTCCTTGGCTGGATAGCAAGGAAACTGCCGGCATCTTTAAGATTTACAATCGTACCTTTGAGTACAATGAGTATAATGAAAACGGAGATTTCGTTGAGGAGTTCATGCGTAAAAACGTAGGCTTTGAACTGGGCTTCTCCAGACCTCAGAGTGAATATACCTCCAACTCCATTACCTTCCGCAACAAGGATGATAAATATCAGAAGCATAAGAGCGGTACAGATAGAAGCAATTGGGAGTCTTGGAAAGAGGATAATTTCGGTTTGACTCGTTCCATCCTGATGCAGCATATTACTGATACCAGAGATAATTATATTTATCCAACTGAGGGCTATAAGTCCACCTTGGGCTATGAATATGCCGGCTTGGGGGGAGATTTCTCCTATCACAAATTTACCATTGATGGCTCCACCTTCCGCAAGGTAGGCCGGAATCAGATTCTGGTATTCCACGGCAGCTATGGTCATTCCACTGACGATTTGCCAACTGTATCCAAGTTTATGCTGGGTGGTCAGGATACTATCAGAGGTTATCGTGATGATATGTTCCGGGGCAATAGCATGGTTCTGGGTAATATTGAGTATCGTTTCCCACTGTCCAAGAATTTCAAGGCAGCTCTCTTTACTGACTTTGGTTCTGCCTGGGATAGTGGCTGGACTCCATCAAAGCTTCATGGCAGCTATGGTGTAGGCGTTATGCTGGATTCTCCATTGGGACTTATCCGCGTGGATATTGGTCATGGTTCTCAGGGCAATAGAGTTCACTTCAATGTAGGCGGCACCTTCTAATGGCAGGCAAAGGGCTTGGGGCGCTATTGCTGGCCATGTGCTGTTTGTTGCTGTGGCCTTTAGGGGCCAAGGCTCAGGAATTTGTACCCCGTGTAGCCCAGGTAGAGGCAGTGGTGGGAGATAGCCATCAACTGCCCCTGCCAGTGAAGCAGCGCATGGAGAAAAGCGTTCAGGCCATTGGCGTCCAACTGCTGGAGGGCATGAAGGTAGATGAACTAAAGGCTCAGGAAACCCATTATGCCGAAATTATTCAGCAGGTTTTTGACAAGGTACTGATAGGCTACACTGTGGATAGGGTACATATTTATCCCGGTGACACCACCAAGGTGCAGGTGGATTTAATTCCTTGGCAGGATAAAATCTGTCAGGTAGAGGTTCATGTGCAGGTGGAGGGCATGAGTCCTGTGCTGTCGGATATGCTGTATCAGGATGTGGCTGGGATAGATGAAATATTTAAGCAAAGTTTACAGGGACTGCCCATTGCTGCCGTAGACTGGACTCAGGGCTTGCTGAAACAGCAGGTAAATGCTTTTTTGCAGCAGCACGCCCCAGAGTTTAAGGCAGATTTTGATGTGGTAGTTTCAGAAAATACTCAGATAAATCTGGTACTATATCCTTTGTTACCAGTGGTGCGTACCGTAGATTTAAGCATGCATTCGGATACTGTGCTCAATGCAGGCTTGCTGTTGCGGCGCCAGGCTATGCAAAGCCGGGTAAATGAGCTGATAGGCTTGCCGGTGTCCTTTGTGGAAAGGCATCAAGGGGAGTTGGAAAACTATTTAGCCAATGTGCTGAATGAGGATTCCCTTAGTCACAGCTGGGATGTGCATACCAAGGCAGCCATTACTCCTGGGCAGCAGATGACAGTAATGAGTCGTTCAGATTCTGATACCTACAGAGTCCGGCTGGAGGGCTGGGCAGATATGGGTAATGAGTGGGGCAATCAGGAGAATACCAGTATTATGGCCAGATTACATCTGGGCAGGATGTTGTCCTCACGGGACGAAATTTTTACCAGATTGGATTTTTATCCCCAGGCTGTCCGCTGTGATTGGAATCTAGGCTATGGCTATCATTTGCCGGGAGGGACAGGCTTGGCCGGGGTATATGATCTGCGCCATAATAATGTAGGTTTCGAGCTGTTTCAGCCTCTGGGAGGCAAATGGCAGTTAAGATATGCCTATCGCAGCCGGGATCAGGAAAATGAATATGGTCTTAGATATAGACTCCATGATTTCCTGACGGTGGAATATGCTATGGACAGACATAATGGCTGGCTAAGATTTATTGGTTATTTTTAATTCATTATGTTGAAGTAAAAATAAGAGTTTGCTATAATGGACTTGCCTTTAGATATGTAAATATTGTCATGCTGTGACATGATTAAGGGCAGGCATTTGTAGATATTATGTATAGGAAAAAGGAGAAAAGAAAATGATTCAGTTGAAAAAAGCTCAGGTAAAAATCGTCAGTGTTTTGATTGCACTGGTATTCGTAGGTAGTGTTGTGGCATTGGCTTTGACTCAGTCTGGTACTGGTGTAGCTTCCGCAGCATCTTCCTCCAATGTAGGCGTTGTTGATTATCGTCAGTTTACCACTCTGAAGATTTATACCGATGCCGAGGCCGAAATGCAGAAGGCTGTACAGCAGGCTCAGCAGGAGTTCAATGAGAAGTCTGCTAACATGAGCGATGAGGAAAAGCAGGCATATTATCAGCAGACTATGGAGAGACTCCAGCAGCAGAATACTGATCTGATGGAGCCAGTTCAGAAGCAGGTTGAGGATGCAGTAAAGGCTATTGCAGAGGCTAAGGGCTTGTCTGTAGTTCTGAACAAGGACACTGTTGTATATGGTGGTACTGATATTACTCAGGACGTTATCAAGAAGCTGTCCAAGTAATTATAAAAGGATAGAAGCATATGCAGTACCGAGCTCCACAGGCGCTCGGTACTTTGCTGATATTGGCTAGAAGTGAATGGCAAAGGAGGGATTTCATGGCGGCAGAGCAGGAAAACAGTGAGCAGGCCTCCACCCTATTGGGGAAGCATAAGAGACAAGTGCTGGCTGGTGCTGCTGTGGTGCTAGTTTCCCTCGGTGCTTTGTGGGCCTACCTGATGTGGGGCGCAATCAAGCCAGAAACGGTAGTGGCAGAGCCGGTTATTGGGGTGCTGGATATGCAGCAGCTGATAAAGGCCCATCCAGATTATGGCAGGCTGCAGGAGATTCAGCGGGATATTGATCATCTGGAAAATGCCCTGGCTCTGGAGGATATTAAGCTGCCTCAGACAGCACCTACACCAGAGAAGGAGTTATTTCAGGAGGCTGCCGGTCAAAAGTCCCGGTTGGACAGTTTGGCCAGACATGACCAATTGATACATCAGCTTAATGCTCTGGCAGAGAAAAAGCGTCAGGAGCTGCGGCCTAAGTTTGAGGCAGAGCGTCAGGAGGCAGAGCAAAAATATCTTAACGAGATGTTGAATCTGCGTATTAAGATAGATAGTGCCGATGTATTGGGGCTTACCTCGGAGCAGGTGCAGGAAATGCAAGTTCGCATTGAGAGCTTGCAGCAGCAGCGGGGACAGGTGGTGGCTCAGCTGTCACAGGAGCAGGAGGAACGCTTCCGCCAGTTGATGGCTCAGGAGGCGGCAGGCCCTATGGCAGAGCTGCAGCGGCTGGAGGCTCAGACCAAGCAGGAGCTTCAGCAGGCAGAGCTGGATAAGGAGCTGGAGGTGCAAAATCGCAATGCCCAGGCTATGAAGCAGGCTGTATCCCCGGTAGAAAGCAAAATTAATACTGCCAAGAAGCGAGCTTTGTTGGAGGGGCGGAAAATTCAGCTTCGACAGATACAAGACAAAATCCGCAATGATATTGCAGGCAGGGCTGCCAAGCTGGCTATTATGCACAAGCTTACCTTGATTCTGGCTAGTCCCGCAGACAATCTGCGGGGGATTGACTATGAGAATCTGGGAGCAGGCAAATGGGAGCCTGCACTTAGTCCCGTTATTGGCATAAATACCTTGGATCTGACAGAGGAAATGCTGCAGGAAATGAAGCAGCAGCCTTTTCAGCCCATAGGAGCAGATAAGTAAAAGTTAAAGCAGGAAAGAGGCTTTTTATATGAAAACGAAAAAGAGAATTGCCGCAGTTATTATGTCAGCATTATGTGTAGCTGCTTTGGCTACAGGCTGTGGCAAGGTTAATATAGGCTATATCGATCAGTCCAGAATCCAGAATGAGGCACCTCAGATAAAATCCTCTATTGAGGAAATGCAGAACAAGCTGCAGGAGGTACAGCAGGATGGAGATAAGCAGCTGCAGGAGGCTCAGGCCAAGGGCACCTCTGAGGAAGAGATGCAGAAGCTGCAGCAACAGCTTCAGATGAAGGCTGCCGGTGTACAGCAGCAGTATAGCACTCAGATAAAGTCCAAGGTGGATGCTGCCCTGGATGATGTGGTTAAGGCCAAGAAGCTGGACACTGTTGTGAACAGCAATGGCAAGGACGGCGTAGTTGTCAGCGGTGGTACAGATATTACTGATGAGGTTATTCAGAAGCTGCAGTAATTTGTAGAAGTCTGGGTAGAGAAAATAAGAGATTAGAGGGGTATTTGCTATGATTATGACCTTAGAGGAGATTGCCTCCCGTATTAATGGCCAGCTTCAGGGAGATGGCAGTGTAGAGATTACGGGCATTAACAATATTACTGGTGCCAGAGCTGGAGATATTACCTTTGCTGATGAAAATCATGTGGAGGAGGCCAAAACCTGTCAGGCAACAGCTATTCTGCTGCCAGCAGCCATCAAGGAGGCTCAGCAGGACTTTCCTTTGCCGGCTGTTTTCGTAGAGGATACCAGAGCAGCTTTTGCTATTATGCTGGCTCTGTACACCCCTCCTATTATTCACGAAAAGGGCGTTAGCCCAGAAGCCCATATTGGCCAGGATGTTACCATTGGTGAGAATGTTACTATTATGCCTATGGCCTTTGTAGATGACCATGCAGTAATTGAAGATGGTGTAACCCTTTATCCTCACACCTATATTGGCCAGTACACCAGAATCGGCAAGGATGCCACTATTTATTCCAGTGCCACCATTCGGGAGCATTGCAAGGTCGGTCAGCGGGTAATCGTACATAGCTCTGCGGTTATTGGTGCAGATGGCTTTGGCTTTACCACCAAGGATGGAGTACATACCAAGGTGCCACAGGTAGGTAATGTGGTGCTGGAGGATGATGTGGAAATTGGTGCTCACGCAGGTATTGACCGGGCTACCATTGGTTCCACTATTATTGGCAAGGGTACCAAGATTGACAATCTGGTACACATTGGCCATAACTGTCATATTGGTGCGGGCAATCTTATTGTAGCGCAGACAGGTATTTCAGGTTCCACCACTTCTGGTCCAAATGTAACCTTTGGCGGTCAGACTGGTACAGTAGGTCATATTACCATTGGGGGCAACTCTGTATTCGCCGCTCGCAGTGGTATTATTGGCAATACTCCAGAGGGAGTATTCTACGCAGGCTTCCCAGCCCGTCCACATCAGGAATGGCTACGGATGGAAGCTCATTTGCAGAAGATAACCGATATGAACAAGAAGCTAAAGGCCTTGGAGAAAAAGGTTAAAGAGCTGGAAAAATAATAAATTTATTCACGGCAGCTATTCTAAAAATGTTGACAAAGCATCGTTTAGAATAGCTGCTATTTTTTATCAGACAACGCTGTAAAACCCCTGTCTTTAGACATGTGGATATAAGGCGTGTCCACCTAATGCGTCCAAATTCTGATTTATCGAGTTACCTATCTCCCTAAATATTGGAAATGAAAGTCGTTATGTCAGTGGGTTCTCGAAAT
>ERZ1026776.785-NODE-785-length-20411-cov-5.133769_pt1 | contig 20411 bp, 14 predicted proteins | sample MGYA00380125_ERZ1026776 | MGnify/ENA primary metagenome ERZ1026776 (study PRJEB33269, sample SAMEA4719761) | human gut metagenome | biome: human-associated habitat; feature: organic feature; material: feces | place: Cameroon | collected 2013-10 ...
GAACAAATGGGTTTACAGATTTTCTGAAGGAGATGCCTCTATGAGGGCATTATTAGGAGGAAAGGGTGCTAATCTTGCTGAAATGACAGGTCTTGGCATGCCGATACCACAGGGCTTTACGGTTACAACAGAAGCTTGTACGGACTATTATAATAATGGGCAGAGGATATCGGAGGAAATACAGACACAGATATCTGAGGGGCTTGCCTGGTTAGAGGAGTATAATGGAAAGAAGTTCGGGGATAACAGCGATCCGCTCCTTGTTTCAGTAAGATCAGGAGCAAGGGCTTCGATGCCTGGTATGATGGATACTATTCTTAATCTTGGACTTAACGATGCCGCAGTAGAGGGGGTTGCTGCAAAGACCGGTAATCCAAGGTTTGCATATGATTCTTATAGAAGATTTATACAGATGTTTTCAGATGTAGTTATGGAAGTATCTAAATCAGAGTTTGAAAAGATTATAGATGAAGTGAAAGCATCAAAGGGTGTTCAGTATGATACGGAATTGACTGCTGATGATATGAAGGAGCTTGTTACAAGATTTAAAGCCTTCTATAAAGAGTCTAAGGGAGAAGATTTTCCACAGGAGCCTAAAGTACAGCTTATGGAGGCTGTTAAAGCGGTATTCCGTTCCTGGAATAATCCAAGAGCTATTGTATACAGACGAATGAATGATATTCCGGGAGATTGGGGAACGGCGGTTAATGTACAGACTATGGTATTTGGCAATAAGGGTGAAACCTCAGGTACAGGAGTTGCATTTACAAGAAATCCATCAACAGGTGAGAAGGGAATATATGGCGAGTATCTGATTAATGCACAGGGAGAGGATGTGGTTGCAGGTGTCCGTACACCACAGCCGATATCACAGCTTGAACAGGATCTGCCAGAGTGTTATGCACAGTTTATGGAGCTTGCCATGAAGCTGGAGAACCATTACAAGGACATGCAGGATATGGAGTTTACTATAGAAGAAGGCAAGCTATACTTTCTGCAGACAAGAAATGGTAAGAGAACTGCACAGGCAGCTATACAGATAGCCTGCGATCTTGTGGATGAGGAAAAGATTACACCACAGGAAGCAGTTATGAGAATAGATGCGAAGTCACTTGATCAACTGCTTCATCCTATGTTTGATGCTGAGGCTCTTAAGAATGGAGAGGTTATAGGTGAGGCACTTCCAGCATCACCAGGTGCTGCGGCAGGTAAAGTCGTATTTACTGCTGATGAAGCTAAAGAGCTTGGAAAAGGTGGAAAAGGAGAGAGGGTTATTCTTGTTAGACTTGAAACCTCACCTGAGGATATTGAAGGTATGCATGCTTCGCAGGGTATTCTTACCGTAAGAGGCGGCATGACATCACATGCGGCTGTTGTTGCAAGAGGTATGGGAACATGCTGTGTATCAGGCTGTGGAGCTATAACGATAGATGAGGAAGCCAGAGAATTTTCACTTGGAGGATATACCTTTAAAGAAGGTGATTATATCTCTCTGGATGGTTCAACAGGAAGAATATATAAAGGTGATATAAAGACAGTTGCAGCAACTATAAGTGGTAACTTTGAAAGACTTATGGGCTGGGCTGACGAATATAGAAGACTTGGAGTAAGAACTAATGCAGATACACCGGCAGATACTAAGAAGGCGGTTGAGTTAGGTGCACAGGGTATAGGACTTTGCAGGACAGAGCATATGTTCTTTGGTGAAGACAGAATACCTAAGTTTAGAAGGATGATACTTTCTGACACAGTAGAACAGAGAGTAGAGGCACTTAAACCAATAGGAGAATTCCAGAAGGCAGACTTTAAGGCTATGTATGAAGCTCTTGAAGGAAGACCAATGACTGTAAGGTATCTCGATCCACCACTTCATGAATTCGTACCAACTGCACAAGAGGATATAGAGGCTCTTGCAAGGGACATGGGACTTACAGTAGAAGAGGTTAAGACAAAGTGTGAAGCACTTCATGAATTTAATCCAATGATGGGACATAGGGGATGCCGTCTTTCAGTAACTTATCCAGAAATAGCCAGAATGCAGACAAGAGCTGTTATGGAGGCTGCCATAGAAGTATCAGAGGAAAAGGGCTATGATATAATACCTGAGATTATGATACCTCTTGTTGGTGAGAAAAAGGAATTAAAGTATGTAAAGGATATTGTTGTAGAAGAAGCAGAAACGGTTAAGAAGGAAAAGAATTCAGATATCAGATATAAGATAGGTACTATGATTGAAATTCCAAGAGCGGCACTGCTTGCCAATGAAGTGGCAGAGGAGGCTGAATTCTTCTCATTTGGAACGAATGATCTTACACAGATGACATTTGGTTTCTCAAGAGATGATGCAGGAAAGTTCCTGGATTCTTATTATAAGAGCATGATATATGAATCAGATCCATTTGCAAGACTTGATCAGAATGGAGTCGGACAGCTTGTTAAGATGGCTGTAGAGAAGGGACGAAAAACCCGTCCAGAGCTGAAGTGTGGAATATGTGGAGAGCATGGTGGTGATCCGGCAAGTATAGAGTTCTGTCATAAGGCAGGTCTTGATTATGTAAGCTGTTCACCATTCAGAGTGCCAATAGCAAGGCTGGCAGCAGCCCAGGCTGCATTAGCTAATCCAGATTGTGGAAAGGAAAGAGCTGGTGATAAGACAACTCAGGATATAGACATGGATGAAATAAAAGAAAAAGCTAAGAAAGCGGCTAATGAGGCTGCAAAGGTTGGCAAGGAGGTTGCTAAAGAAACTGTTAAGGCAGGAAAGGAAGCTGCAAGAGTTGGAAAAGAAGTTGCAGTAGCTGCTATTGCAGGTATTAAAGCTGGAATTGCCGAAGGAAAGAAAACCTACGAGGATAATAAAAAGAATTAATCTGTGTGTAATACAGGAATCCCCAGACTGCGTGACTGCAGGCTGGGGATTTTTACACATAGTAAATATATTATTTGTAATTATTTCATATCCAGAAGACCAATAAGAGTGGCTTTATCGTTTAGCTTAGGGTTTTCGATAACTATTTCAAGCAGATAATTAAGAGTAGCACCTATCTGTGTGCCCTTAAGACCATATTCAATAAGGTCAAGACCAGTGATATCAAGGTCTTTAATAGTAAAGCAGTCACCACGGGAAAGAATTTCCTCAGACATACGCTTAAGAGTCATAAGATGCTTTAATCTGCCGGGGTTTGATATAAAGGTGACCTCCTCACTAGCTTTAATAACAGCAGTTTCATATTTTATAATAAGGTTAAATATATCACGTCCATATGTATGCAGTGCTTCTCTTATGGCAGGCTCGGTTTCTTCAATAGGTGTTTTGCAATGAGTAAGAAGCCTGACCACGGTATCAATAGTTTTGTTGTCCATTCTCAGATGGCGCAGAGTATTACGTGCATCTTCCGGTGTGCCATTAGAAAGGCAGGCAGCGAGCTTTAAAGGCAGCTCGTTTTCTGTATATTTACAGGTTAATAATATTCTTTTAGCATAGCGGGCGGTAAAGCTTTCGTGCAATTGTGGAAGAATGTCCTTAAAAAGGCTGGTTGAACCATATAATCCACAGAAATCAGGATTAGCTGACATAAGAGTTTTTTTAAGTTCAACACATACTCTTTCCATGCTGACCTTCTGTATATTTTTACTTAACTGTTCAATAGCCTGGTAGGTATTCGATTCAATAGAAAAGCCAAGCTGGGCACTAAAACGTATAGCGCGCATCATGCGCAGAGCATCCTCTGTGAAGCGTTCAACAGGATTGCCTACACATCTGATAACCTTGTTGTTAATATCAGCTATTCCACCATATTCATCCACCAGTCCGGTGCGGTCATTATATGCCATAGCGTTAATAGTAAAGTCGCGTCTGCAAAGGTCATCCGTAAGCCTGTCAGAGAACTCCACACAGGAAGGGTGCCTGCCATCAAGATAATCTCCGTCAATACGGTAGGTGGTTACTTCATATCCAACTGAATGCAGCATAACTGTCACAGTACCATGCTGTATTCCAGTATCTATTGTCTTATTAAAAAGGGACTTAACCTCCTCAGGGAGAGCACTTGTTGTTATATCCCAGTCGTTGGGGGTGGTTCCCATTATTGTATCACGCACGCAGCCGCCAACAGCGTACGCCTGATGTCCGTTTTTTTCAATAGTGTTTATTATAAATGCAACATCCTCTGGTAAGTCTATTCTGAACTCACTCATACAATCTCCAATCCGGCGTGTGAATCCCAATAACTTTAAAGTCTGTGCCCATCAGCAGGATTGGGTTACAACGCACATACATAAGTATCATAATTTTATCAAAAAAAGATATTAACGTCTAGTGGACATGCATTTTTAATGGAACTGCCACATATGATAAGTAGGATTAATGGGAGGTTGTTATCTGTGAATGAGAAGTCAGAAAAGGTATTAGAGCAGTATGATATAGCTATAAAACGGATAGTAAGAGGGCGTGGCGGGATTATAGCAGCTACCGATAAGGGATATAAGCTTTTTATCCAGTGTGAGAAGGCAGATAAATATTATGAGAGAGAAAACAGGATAACAAGTCTACTTACAGATGCCGGTTACTGTTGTACAGATACTTATGTACGCAACCGGGAGGGCGGACTTATATCAGAAGATGAGGACGGAAGAAAATATATTATGAAGAACTGGTATGATGCAAGGGAAAGTAATGTAAGGGAAGAAAGTGATATGTGCAGGGCAATAGCAGAAATGGCCAATATGCATCTGGCATTGAGGAAGGTGGCCTTAGAACAGGTGGAAACAGAGCTTATAGCGTGTCAGAATAATAGACAGAATGAAACCGAATTGAGAAAAATGTATACAAGGCATACGCGTGAGTTAAAGAAGGCACATAACTATCTGAAGCAAAGGAAACGCAGACAGGATTTTGAGCAGATTGCATTTAATAATATAGAGAGCTTTTATGATGAGGCGTGCATAGCCTGTGAAAGGCTTGCAAGTGAAGAATTTAGCGGACGTTTAATAAAGGCGGCACAGGATATGGAAATATCCCACGGCAGTTATACATACCATAATGTTCTTGTTAATGGGAAGAATACCTATGTAGTTAATTTCGATAAATATAAGAATGAGTGCCAGATTAGTGATTTATACCAGTTTGTACGAAAGGTTATGGAAAAGTATAACTGGGATGGCAGAATATTCTACAGGCTTGTAGATGAGTATGACAGAATATGTCCTTTAAGTGATGAGGAGATGAATCTGTTATTGGTGTTGCTGTCATATCCCGAAAAGTTCTGGAAGATAATTAATCAGTATATTAATTCCAACAAGTCATGGATTCCGGAGAAAAATGTGGATAAAATAAGGAAAGTCATTGAACAGAATGGAAGAAAAAGAGAATTGATTGATAAAATATGCTGTGTGTGGTAAAATCCAGATAGGTATATCTTATTTTAAATATAAAAAGTAATAATGTAGGTTATGCCGGCTTGAAAGCCTTTTAAAGGCAGTAAAAGTCTTGAAATAATAATTATAAATATAAACAGATGGTTACAGGTGTGTAATACACATATAGGTTAGTATAAACAGGTAATTATAAAATGTGTAATACACATATAAGTTAGTATAAACAGGTAATTATAAAATGAGCAATATACATATAGGTAATATATATAAAGGAATTAATAGAATATTAAAGTGCAGGCAGCTTGGCAGACACGTTAAAGGAATGGCAGCATTTATGCTTGCTGCCATTGTTGTTGTGTGTGCAGCAGGGTGTTCGTCTGATAAGAGTGGCGTGACGGTTATACCAGGAAGCGCAATTACACCGGCACCTAAGAAGGGCAATATATCAGATATAGCGAATAATACGGATGATAAGACCTTGGTGGGAATGCTGGTTTCGGTAGATACAACTCTTAAGAATATGCATTTTGTTGATGTTGAATCAGGGACAGAATATTCAGTAATATATACAGGCGGTACGGATATACAGGATGCCTATGGAAAGATAAAAGCGGCAGCAGTAATGCAGCCGGGTGAAATATATGATGTTTACTGCAATAAGGCTGGTAAAGCATTAAAGATATATGGTTCAAAGGATGCATGGGAAAGAAACGATATATCGGACATAACCTTTGATGAGGCTAAGAAGAGCATAACAATAGGTCAGACAGAGCTTACATATACAGGTTATCTGCTTATAAAGTCAGGAGATGAACAGATTAGTCTGGCACAGCTTGTTAAGGAGGACACACTCACCTTAAGAGGCATAGGCAATAAGCTGTATTCAATAACAGTTGATAACGGACATGGATATATCGAGCTTACAGGTGTGGATGCATTTGAGGGGGGATATATAACCTTAGGCAGCAGGCTGTTTCATAAGGTTAGCGGGAATATGATGATTACGGCACCAGTTGGCAGCTATGATGTGGAAATACAGAGTGGAGATATGAAGGCTACTAAGAAGGTTTCGATAAGAAAGGATGATACAACAGTATTAGACTTCTCAGAGTATACGCTTCCAGCAGCTAAAAAGGGAACTGTTAATTTCTCTGTAACACCGGCAGGTGCTGTTATGACAATAGATGGAAGTGAGGTTGACTATTCTAAGCCGGTAAGCCTTAGCTATGGACAGCATACAGTTACACTTCAGGCTAATCATTACACAACATATACAGAAACCTTTGTGGTCAATTCTGATTATAAGACTAAGGTTATAGATATGACATCGACAGGCTCGACAGCTACGTCTTCGAGTACAGCTAAAACGACAGCAGCAAGTCTTACAAGTGGTTATAACGTTAAAATAACTGCTCCGGAGGGAGCTGCACTTTATGTAGATAGTGTATACATAGGTATTATTCCATGTACATTTAGTAAGACAAGCGGCAACAAGACGATTACATTATCACAGTCGGGATATAATAATGTAAGTTACACAGTAGCTATCCCTAACACAGCAGGGGATGTGACTTATTCCTTCCCGGCTATGACAAAGGGTTCATCAGCAACAGAGCCAACGGCAAAAGAACCAACGGCGGCAGAGCCGGCAGCGGGAACACAGAGTACTGCGGCTAAGAGTACAGAGTCCCGTTAATAGCACTGGCATATGCAGTCAGGCTAAAAGACATAAACAAGAGTATAGAATGTAATGTATAGAAAAGAGGTATCAGGTTAATAATGACAAAAAGGATGAATATACCATTTTCACCACCAGATATGACAGAGAGAGAAATACAGGCAGTTGGAGAGGTGCTAAGGTCAGGCTGGATAACAACAGGACCAAAGACGAAGGAGCTGGAAAGACAGATGGCACAGTTTACTCATACTAACAGAGGCGCATGTCTTAATTCAGCAACGGCCTGCATGGAAACAGCACTCAGATTGTTTGATATAGGACCTGGAGATGAGGTTATTGTACCAGCATATACTTATACCGCCTCAGCAAGTGTTGTATGCCATGTTGGTGCCAGACTTAAGCTTATAGATGTAGAAAAAGGCACCTACCATCTGGATTATGATGCGTTAGAGGCTGCCATAACAGAGAATACTAAGGCTGTTATTCCAGTAGATATTGCAGGTGTTATGGTTGATTACGATAGAATAAGAGATATTCTGGAAAGAAAGAGAAACCTCTTTAAGCCAGCCTCAGAATATCAGGAGGCTCTTGGAAGAGTGCTGATACTTGCAGATTCTGCACATGGATATGGTGCAAGCCGTAAAGGACTTATGAGTGGTGAATGTGCTGATTTTACTTCTTTTTCATTCCATGCTGTAAAGAACTTTACAACAGGTGAGGGTGGCGGACTTGTATGGAGAAAGCTTCCCGGTGTAGATGATGAGGAAATATATAAAAATATTATGCTTATGTCACTACATGGACAATCTAAGGATGCACTTGCAAAGACTAAGCTTGGAGCATGGGAGTACGATATAGTTGCGCCTTTGTATAAGTGCAATATGACAGACATAGTTGCTTCCATAGGGCTTGTGCAGATGGAAAGATATGCAGGCCTGCTTGAACGAAGAAAGCAGATAATAGGCATGTATAACGAGGGTATTCAGTCATCAGATATAGAATATCTTGAACATTATACAGATGAATATACCTCCAGCGGACATCTTTACCTTGTACGCCTTCTAGGAAGGGATACAGAGGCAAGGAATGAATTCATAACTAAGCTGGCTGAGAATGGAGTGTCAGCTAATGTGCATTATAAGCCGCTTCCTATGCATACGGCATATAAGAAGCTGGGCTTTGATATTGCGGATTATCCAGCCTCCTATGAGATGTATCATAATGAGGTTACACTTCCATTGCATACAAAGCTTACAGATGAGCAGGTGGAATATATTATAGAGAACTTTAACAGTATTAAGAGGACTGTGTAATATAACTATAAATATAACTGTGCACAGCACATATAGAAGGATAAATATAATCAGAGTCACGAAAACAAGAGGATTAATATGCAGCTTAGAACATGGAATGGACTTCCACGTATGATGCGTACAAGAGAAGTCAGAAAATATTACAATATTATAAAAGAACGAAGGGGTTCACTAAGGTTAAAAAGAATCTTTGATGTGGTAGTGGCATCCATTATGCTTGTGGTGCTTGCAGTTCCTATGCTGGTTATAGCGGCACTTATAAAGCTTGATTCAAGGGGACCGGTATTTTTCAGGCAGGAAAGAGTTACACAGTATGGAAGGATATTTAAGATATATAAGTTCCGTACTATGGTTGTGAATGCACCTAAGCTTGGAGCCTCTGTGACAGTTGATAATGATGACAGAATAACAAGAGTAGGCAGAATGCTAAGAAAAATAAGGGCTGACGAGTTCCCCCAGTTATTTAATATTCTTAAGGGCGATATGACCTTAGTGGGGACAAGACCAGAGGTGCCGGAGTATGTGAAGCAGTATACCAATGAGATGTATGCGACACTTTTACTGCCAGCAGGTCTTACGTCAAGAACCAGCATAGCTTATAAGGATGAAGACAAGATACTTGCCAGCGCCAAGGATCCATCGGCTGCATATGTTAATGAAGTGCTTCCTGCCAAGATGCAGTATAACCTTGAGGCATTAAAGAAGTTTGGTTTTGTTGAGGACTGCAGGGTATTATGGGATACTTTTACATCAGTAACAGGCAATGACAGACTTTCTGTAACTGGAAGAACAGGAAGAAGAAGGGAATAATGTAAGATGGACAAGTTGTTTATAACTATGTGTGTTATCGCATACAATGAGGAAAACAGCATTAATAATATACTTGAATGCATAAAAAGACAGGACTATGACCATAAGTTTATGGAGGTACTGCTGGTAGATGGAGCATCACAGGATAAGACGAAAAGTGCTATGCTTGAATATGCAAAGGAAAACGAGGAGGAGTTCAACAGAATAGTTGTTCTGGATAATCCTAAAAGAACGCTGCCAAGCGGGTGGAATGTTGCCTTAAGGGAATATAAGGGAGAGGCGATAATAAAGGTCGATGCGCATGCTGTTATACCAGATGACTTTGTAAGTAAGAACGTTGCAGTTCTTAATACAGGTGAGTATATATGTGGAGGCCAGAGACCTAATATAATAGATAAGCCAACACCATTTAAGGAAACGCTGCTGTTAGCGGAGAGCAGCATGTTTGGTTCAAGTATAGCAGCTTATAGAAATAATCCTGGAAAAACCTATGTCAAGTCGTTGTTCCATGCAGCGTACAGAAGAGAGGTGTTTGATAAAGTCGGGTTCTTTAATGAAGAGCTTGTAAGAACAGAGGATAATGAGATGCATTACAGGATGAGAAAGGCAGGCTTTAAGCTGTGTTTTGATCCTGATATTATATCGTATCAGTATACCAGGAACAGTCTTTGCAGTATGCTTAAGCAGAAATATTCCAATGGCTTCTGGATAGGCAGGACAGCAAAGGTGTGTCCGGGATGTTTAAGTATATATCACTTCGTGCCATTTGCATTCGTTTTGGCAATTATATCTTCAATAGCAGCCTTGTCTGGGCTTGGAATAGCCAAAAGAGAGTCAGTAGCTGGAAAGCTTAGGAATCTAATTGCCCATCTTACGGTAATTATGTGGGTGTTATATGGAACACTTGCCTGTACTATGGCAGCAGCAGCCTCAATAAAGGCAGCGAAGAAGAGAAATATTACAAATATCCTGCTTCCAGTATTGTTTCTTATGCTTCATGTAAGCTATGGAGCCGGAACGATAGCTGGGCTTATGGATAAGCAGGAAAGAGGTTAGATATGGGAGAAACGAGAAAAGATAAACTTCAGCTAATTGTAAGACGTTTTTTTCTTATAATTACTGATATTATTCTTATAAATGGAAGTGTGCTGCTTTCGCTTGTCATGAGATTTAATGTAGACTTTGCTGCGATTGAACCTCAGTATATAGACAGCTTTAAGGATACCTGGATACCCTTTACAATAGTTACACTTATTATATTCTGGTGCTTCAGGATGTATCATAGTCTATGGCAGTACGCAAGTATAGCAGAGCTGTATAAGATAGTTGAGGCCTGTATTGTAGCCGAAGGTGTTCATATAAGCCTTACGGCAGTTATGGGAGAAATGCTTCCAAGAGCCTGTTATTTTATGACTGGTGTATTTCTTATAGTTGTAATGTGCGCGAGCCGTTTTATGTATAGAATGATAAGAACAGTACTTCAGGAATACAGACATACCTCAGAGCAGGTAAAGATAATGATAATAGGTGCTGGCGAGGCAGCCAATGTGCTTATGAGGGAAATAGCCAACTCCAGATATCTTGATAATTCCAAGGTAGTGTGCATTATAGATGATGATGCAAAGAAGGTTGGAAAGTATATAAGAGGCGTAAAGATAGTTGGTACAAGAAACCAGATAAAGGAATTTGCAAGATATTACGATATAGATGAGATTATATTTGCGATTCCTTCTGCGTCACAGGATACTAAAAGGGCTATTCTTAATATATGCAAGGAAACTAACTGTAACTTAAAGATTATACCTGGTGTGTACCAGATGATGGATGGAGAGATTAATGTCCAGGATATAAGAAATGTAGATGTCGATGACCTTCTTGGAAGAGATCCTATCAAGGTGGATGTGGAGTCTATATTAGGCTATGTGTCAGGAAAGACAGTGCTTGTGACAGGTGGAGGCGGTTCAATAGGTTCAGAGCTTTGCAGACAGCTTGTTAAGCACAATCCTAAGTGTCTTATAATATTCGATATATATGAGAACAGCGCATATGATATACAGCAGGAATTGAAAATGAACTGTCCGGGGGCTAATGTGGTTACTCTTATCGGTTCAATAAGAAATAATACAAGGCTTGAATGGATATTCTCACATTACAGACCGGATATTGTATATCATGCAGCGGCGCACAAGCATGTGCCGCTTATGGAGGACAGCCCTAATGAGGCAGTTAAGAATAATGTTGCCGGCACGTGGAATCTTGCCCGTATGGCGGACAAGTATGGTACGAAGAGATTCGTTATGATAAGTACAGACAAGGCAGTTAATCCAACTAATATCATGGGAGCTACAAAGCGTATATGTGAAATGATTATCCAGTATTACAATGGAATATCAGCTACAGAATTCGTAGCAGTTCGTTTTGGTAATGTGCTTGGAAGCAATGGTTCTGTTATACCACTCTTTAAGAAGCAGATTGCTGCTGGAGGACCGGTAACAGTTACCCATCCTGATATTATAAGATATTTTATGACTATACCTGAGGCGGTTTCCTTAGTTATTCAGGCAGGAGCTTATGCCAGAGGTGGAGAAATATTTATACTTGATATGGGAGATCCTGTAAAGATAGATGATCTTGCAAAGAATCTTATACGTCTTTCCGGCTATACACTCGGAGTAGATATGGAGATTAAGTACACAGGATTAAGACCAGGTGAAAAGCTGTACGAAGAGCTTCTTATGGCTGAGGAAGGATTGCAGGATACAGATAATAAGCTTATTCATATAGGCAGACCTATTGAGTTTGAAAAGAAGGATTTTGAGGAAAAGTTAGAGCAGCTTAAAGAAACAGCATATAGTGAGGACGCAGCAGCGGTTAAGATACTTGTTAAAGAGTTCGTTCCAACGTACAAGCCTGGCGAACGCAGATAACTGGTAAAAACCGGGGCTGGTGTGAAAAGGAAATTGTTATGAAATATATTATTGATGGCAGCTTTTTATATGGACAGGTTCTAGGTGTTCAAAGATACGCAAGACAGATAACTGCACAGCTTGACAGAATGATAAAGGATAAGCCGTACGAGGTGGAGATAGCGGTACCAGAGATAGATTCAGAAGGAACCTCAGCACAGATTAACAGTTATAAAACAAACTATGAGAACATCCCAATAGTCATACTTAAGGGAAGGGCAGGAAGAAAGTGGGAACAGCTCACCTTCCAGCATTATGTTAATAAACAGAAGGCTAAGCCTGTATACCTGTGTAATGAGGTTTCTCTTTTTATGAAGAACGGTATAGTTACAGTACACGATATAGCCTTTAAGACACATCCGGGCTTCTTTACAGAACCGGGTGACTGGCATGAAATATTGTTCAGAAAGCTTATGTATCTTAAGGCGTTTAGGAAAGCAGACGCAATACTAACCGTAAGTCAGTTCTCTAAGCAGGAAATAATAGATAATTACAGACTTAAGAATCCTGATATCGTTGTAGCTGGTAACGGATGGCAGCATTTTAATATAGAGAATGTTGATGAGAGCATATTTGACAGGTATGCAACGAGAATAAAAAGGGGAAGGTATTACTTCTACCTGGCTTCTCTGGCGCCTAATAAGAATCTTAGGTGGATACTGGAAAATGCTAAGAAGCACCCTGATACAACTTATGTTATAGCGGGACGTTTTCTAGGGGACAGATCCGGAATAGAGAAGCTGCCTAATATAGTGCTTGTTGGATATGCTAAGGATGCTGAGGCAAGAGCACTTATGAAATACTGCAGGGCATTTGTTTTTCCTTCAACCTATGAAGGCTTTGGAATACCTCCGATGGAGGCGTTATGCATGGGGGCACGTATTATTCTTGGAGATATTCCTGTGCTTCACGAGATATATGATGGGGCAGCCCTGTATATAAGCTGCCAGAAGCCAGAGGTTAATCTTGAAGAGTTGTTAGACAGCAGTAATGTGGATAAGGAAAAGGAAGCAGCAGACAAGGTGCTTTCTTTGTATTCATGGGAAAAGTCGGCAGGAAGGCTTGTACAGTTACTCGATAAACATGCATTTTAACAGGGAATGAGGCGGTGAATAGTTTTGCCAGCATAATATATAGAATCAGAGGATGGTTATGAAGATAGCGATTGATGCAAGGACGCTTGGCAGCAGGCCCAGCGGAGTTGGAATGTATCTTAATGATTTCTTAAAGCAGCTTATAAAGTATAAGGACATAGAGTTTGTGCTTATATCAGATGTAGCTGAAAGTGAGTATATTAAAGCATTTCAGAATAAAGGAATAAAGGTATATACACAGGGAAAAAAGGTATATAAAAGTGCAGGTGTATATTCTTATTTTTCATTTGTAAAAAAACAGCTTGAGCTTATAAAACCCGATATATTCTGGGAGGTCAATACGATTATACCGGTTGAGCTTAAGGGCAGTTATAAGATAATGATAACTATACACGATATGTTTCCAATAGAATATGTAGAATATTTTGGAAGAGTGTATAATATATATTTTAAGCATAATTTAAAAAAGACATTGAAGAATACGGACATGATTCTGTATAATTCGGAGCAGACAAAGCGTACAACAGAGATATATTTTCCAGAAGCTAAGAATATAGCGAATGTCAATGCCTATATAATATCGAATCCAATTAAGAAAAGATGGATTAATATGGATGAGAATTATTTCCTGTATATTGGAAATATGGAGAAGAGAAAGGGCGTTGACCTTCTTATAAAGGGCTATTTAAGATATAAGGAGCTTGGTGGTACAAGAAAGCTGATACTTGGCGGAAAGATGCAGGAGGAGGATATTAACCATCTTCTTATGGCAGCCATGGCTAAGGATAAGGATATATCCTATCTTGATTATGTTACGCACGACAAAAAGCACGAATTATATTCGGGTATGTCCGCTTTTGTATTTCCATCCAAAGCAGAGGGCTTTGGAATGCCTATAATAGAGGTCATGAGGTTTAATAAGCCTATAATAGCCAGTAATCTTCCTATATTCGATGAGATAACAGATGGTAATATCAATACCTTTAATCTTAAGTGCAACGAATACGAGCAGATAGAGAATCTGGCAGGTATTATGTCAGACTTTAATGATAAGGTTGACGAGAAGGCATATGCTTCGGTAGTAAAGAGATACGAACCGGAAAGACTGGGACGTATAGTATATGATTTCATTATGAGTGAAAGAGGTTAAATATGAGTGTATCAAAGGCGTTGCTCACTATGGCTGAGAAGCTCAGGCCGCTGCTTGTAAGGCTTGTGCCACAGAGCACATTAACACGCATAAAGGCTGGTGTTGTGGAAAAAGGAGCGAAGGCAATAGAGAGTATAGAGTTCATTCCCTTTGACAGGGAGCGTTTTCCTGATGGGGTGAATCTTATAGGAGATATAAGAGTTGATACAGGTCTTGGGCAGAGCATGAGATATGTATCGGATATATTAGACAAAGCCGGGGTGGATAATCTTATATATAATTATTATGTTCCACCGGGTTATAATATGACAGATCATTCGTGCGACCATAAGATAGCGGATGGACTTAAGTATAATGTTAATATATTTCATATTAATGCAAGTGAAATGGCAGTAGGTTTTATGGAGCTTGGAAGAGAATTCTGGGATGGACATTATAACATAGGCTTCTGGGTGTGGGAAATGCAGGAATTTCCTAAGGAATGGATGCCGGCCTTTAGTCTGGTGGATGAGATATGGACACCGTCAGATTTCGTGAGTGACATATTCAGAAAATATACGGATAAGCCCGTGTATACAGTACCATTTCCAGTAAGTGCACATACTAATCGGCAGTATGACAGAAGTTATTTTAACCTTCCATCTGACCGCTTCTTATATATGATGATGTATGATGGCGGAAGTGGAATGCCAAGAAAGAATCCGGGGGCTGTCCTTAAAAGCTATAAGAAAGCCTTTGATAAGGATAGAAGAGATGTTGCGCTTGTTGTTAAGCTGAAGGAGAATTCGGATAGTGACATTGAATATATAAAAAAAGAGATGTCTGGCTATGAGGTGTACTTTATTGATAAGAGCCTGTCAAGAATAGAAGTAAACAGCCTTATAAAGTGTGTTGATGTATATGTTTCCCTGCACCGCTCAGAGGGATTTGGACTTACGTGCGCGGAGGCTATGGTGGTGGGAACACCGGTTATAGCCACAGACTGGTCAGCAACAACGCAGTTTATGGATAAGAGTAGTGCCTGCATGGTTGATTACAGACTTGTAAGTCTTGATAAGGATATGCTTCCGTTTAAGAAGGGCTATAAGTGGGCTGAGGCTGATACTGACTGTGCAGCAGGCTTTATGAAAAGACTTGTTGATGATAAGGAATTTTATGATATAATAAAATGTAATGCTCTCGAATATGTGCATAGCAAGCTTAATATGGAACGTTCGACGGGTATTGTGAAAGAAAGATTAGACAGAATTATAAACACTTAATAGAAGGTTAAAGTGGAGGTTAACAGTGAAACATTTAAGAGAACTATATGATTACAGAGAAATGGTCTTCAGTCTTGTAAAGAAGGACTTAAGAGGGCGTTATAAGGGATCTGTGCTGGGATTTTTGTGGACATTTATCAATCCGCTGCTTCAGTTGATGGTATTTACACTTGTATTCTCAGTTATTATGAAGGCAGGTTATGAGCAGTACTATCTGTTTCTGTTTGTTGCCCTTGTACCATGGATGTTTTTTGCTTCAAGCGTGCAGGACGGTTCAACTGCTATTATAAGGGAAAAGGATATGGTTAAGAAGATTTATTTCCCAAGAGAGGTTATGCCAATAGCAACTGTTACAAGTGGTTTTGTCAATATGCTGCTTACATTTATAGTTATATTTATTGTGCTTATTATATCAGGAAAAGGAATTAATCCAGTTGCATTATTATGCCTTCCTTTCGTTATGGTAGTTGAGTACATACTGTGTCTTGGCATAGCCCTGATAGTTGCAGCTCTTACAGTATATTTCAGGGATCTCCAGTATATTCTTGGAATCTTTACGATGGCCCTGCAGTATATGACACCAGTCATGTATGGAAGTGAGATGGTTCCAGACTGGGCAATGCCTATATTCCAGGCTAATCCAATGACACCTATTATAGAGATGTACAGACAGATATTATATTATAAAACAGTACCGGAAATGCTTTCCTTACTGTATGTACTTTTATTAGGAATTATATTTATTGTGTTAGGCTTCTTCTGCTTTAATAAGCTTCAGAAGGGCTTTGCAGAGAATTTCTAGTTAAGACAGGCTAAAAACGTGCGTAGAAATGAGGAGTAATATGAAGGACAGTAATAATGCAATAGAGGTTAATGGTATTACCAAGCATTTTAAGGTTTATTATGATAAGGGCAGTGAGCTTAAGGAAAAGCTGCTTTTCTGGAAAAGAAACAGATACGAGAACAGAACGGTGCTTGATAATATAAGCTTTTCTGTAAAGAAGGGTGAAGCAATAGGTCTTATAGGAAAGAATGGCTGTGGCAAGTCTACAACGCTTAAGCTGCTTACTAAGATTATATATCCAAACAGCGGCACAATAGAGATGGCAGGAAGAGTTTCAAGCCTTATTGAGCTTGGTGCGGGCTTTCACCCGGATATGAGCGGCAGGGAAAATATATATACCAATGCGGCTATATTTGGCCTTAATAAGAAGGAAATAGATGCAAGATTAGATGATATAATTGCATTTTCAGAGCTTAAGGAGTTTATAGATAATCCAGTAAGAACATATTCATCAGGTATGTATATGAGACTCGCATTTTCAGTAGCAATCAATGTAGATGCGGATATACTTCTTATTGATGAGATTCTTGCAGTCGGTGATGCGAATTTCCAGGCCAAGTGCTTTAATAAGCTAAGAGAGATAAAGGCGAGCGGAACAACTATAGTAATTGTTTCACACTCACTTGGACAGATAGAGCAGATATGTGACAGATCTATATGGATAAGAGATGGACATATAGAGATGGAAGGAAAGCCTAAGGATGTTCATCTTCAGTATCTTGATTATATGAACCAGGAGAGAATGGAGCAGGCTGAAAAAGACAGAATAAGAGAAGAAACAAGGGCTGCAAAGGAAAGATATAAGAAGAGTATTAAAAGATTCGGTGATAAGAGAGCACAGTTTACAGATATTAAGATGTTAGACAAGGATGGCAAGCCACAAAAGACCTTCAGAACAGGTGAGGCTATGACGCTGGATCTTAACTATCACGTAGAAAGTCCAATTACAGACTGTGTGTTTGGCTTTGGCATATTCAGAAGTGATGGATTATGGTGCTATGGAACCAATACAAGAATAGACAGACTTGATAACTTCGATATAGATAAAGATGGCAACTACAAGGTATTTCTTGATGAGGTTATGCTTATACCTGGAGAATACTGGGTAGATGTAACAATCGAATGGGGAGAAGGCAATCCGGTTGATTATTACAAGGAAGCTATGAAGTTTGAGGTCGTATCTAATGTTGGAGATACCGGTGTTTTAAGGATGCCGCATAAGTGGGAACTTAACATATAGCTTAACATATAGACGTAGTAAAGTAAGGCTTGTGTATCTTAAGTAAGGCAGGTGCATCTGCTAGTGGCAGAATACCCATTGATGCTGATAACATAGTATATTGCGTTATAATAAGCGCAGAAATGAGGAATATATGGAAAACATTAATATAGAAGATATTATGCAGGAGATAAGAGAAGATATTAAGGCAAGAGGCTTGAAGGATGATAGTATCAGCTTTGAGGATGTTATTCTGTTAGGTGGTGGAACAGGAGCACCCTACAGCAAGGAGGCATATACAGATATGCTTGTAAATGCTGGTGAGGACTCAGAGGTATTATCTTACAGGGAGCTTTCTGGCAATCCTGTATCAAAGCTTATTAAGAAAATCAACAGAAGACTTATCGCCTTTTATATTGAATCAATAGTAGATGACCAGAATAAGTTCAATAAGGATGTATACAAGGGACTTACAATGAGCTTAAGCAAGTTTGAAGAAGATAACGCCAGAATGGAAGCACTTGAAAAGAAACTCTATGAGGCAGAGAAAAAGATAAGTGAGCTGGAAAAAAAGCTTAATGGTTAGTGAAATATAGAAGTGTGAAGGAATGGAGTTAAAGATGCATATATATCAGCTTTTACCAACAATATCATATGGTGATGCAGTTAGTAATGATACGCTTGCCTTACAGCAGGTTATTAAGAAAATGGGTTTCAAGTCTGAAATCTATGCAGAATCAGTAGACATAAGATTACCAAAGGGAACAGCTAAGTCAGTTTCAAAGCTGCCAAAGCTATCAGAGGATGATGTAGTTATATATCATATGTCAACAGGAGCACAGCTTAACTGGGACTTCGGCAAGATGAACTGTAAAAAGGTTATGGTTTATCATAATATAACGCCACCTCAATATCTTGAAAGGTATAATTCAAGAGCTGCACTTCAATGTAGTGAGGGCATCAGGGCACTAAGATATCTTTCAGATAAGGTTGATTACTGCCTGGCGGTGTCAGAATATAATAAGCAGGATCTTATTGAGCTTGGGTTTAAGTGTAAGATAGACGTACTTCCTATACTTATACCATTCTCGGATTATGATAAGGAACCCGATACATCACTTATGAGAAGATATGAAGCAGATGCTTGTACTAATATATTATTCACAGGCAGACTTGCGCCTAATAAGTGTCAGGAGGATGTGATTAAAAGCTTTGCTGAATATAAGAAGAACTATAATCCTGCTTCAAGACTTATTCTTGTCGGCTCAGATAGTGGTTATGAGAATTATAGAAAGCGTCTGGAAAGCTTTGCATATGCGCTTGAGGTAAAGGATGATATTATATTTGCAGGACATATAAAGTTCAATCAGATATTATCCTATTACAGAATGGCAGATGTCTTCTTATGCATGAGTGAGCATGAGGGTTTCTGTGTTCCTCTGGTTGAGGCAATGTACTTTAATATACCTATAATAGCATATGATTCGTCAGCGATATATGGAACTCTGGGTGGTTCGGGAATAGTGCTTAGTACTAAGGATTCACTTGAGGTTGCAGGAGTTATTGACAAGGTGGTAAAGGATAAGGCTCTGAGAGATAAGCTTATAGCCAATGAAAAGGAAAGACTTAAGGATTTCTCACACGAGGTTATAGAGGAAAGGTTCATAAGTCTGATGAAGGAAAATGTGTTGTAAAAGCAGGGCGTGATTAATCATTATGGATAATACATAATGGAAGATTGAAGCCTTTAGGACAGGAAGGAGACAGCACAATGAAGAAGTTAGCATTAGTCGTACAGCGATATGGTCTTGAGGTTAATGGAGGTGCAGAGCTGCATGCAAGGCAGCTTACAGAGCATCTTGCAAAGCATTATGATATTGAAGTGCTTACGACAAAAGCAATAGATTATGTAACATGGAAGAATGAATATACAGAAGCGCTAGAGCAGATTAATGGCATAACAGTAAGACGCTTCGGTGTTGATAAGAAACGTAATGAAGCCAAGTTTTCAAGACTTTCATCACAGGTTATAGGCGTTGCACATACAGATGAGCTTGAAGAGGAATGGTTTGATGCACAGGGACCTTACTGTCCAGCACTTATAGATTATATTGAAGAGCATAACAACGATTACGATGCCTTTGTATTTATGACATATCTGTATTACACAACAGTAAGAGGACTTCCTAAGGTAAAGGACAAGGCTGTGCTTATACCAACAGCACATGACGAGCCTCCTATATATCTTAATTACTTTAACAGGCTGTTTAAGATGCCAAAGGGAATATTCTATAATACTGTTGAAGAAAAGAAATTTATCGAACAGAAGTTTAATAATGCTGATATTATCAATAATGGAGGCTATGGCGGCGTAGGCGTTGAGGTTCCGGATAATATAGATGCAGAAGGCTTTAAAAGGGAACGCGGCATATCACATTATATGGTATATGTTGGAAGAATAGATGAGGCAAAGGGCTGCAGACAGCTTTTCGAGTATTTTGACAGATATAAAAAGGAAAATGCTGATAAAGAAGATTTCAAGCTGGTGCTTATGGGAAAGCCAGTTATAGAGGTTCCTAAAAGAGCTGATGTTATAAGTCTTGGCTTCGTAAGTGATGAGGTAAAGTTTAATGTTATTGCGGGAGCTGATTTTCTTGTAATGCCATCGCAGTTTGAGAGTCTTTCTATGGTTGTGCTGG
>ERZ1026776.786-NODE-786-length-20408-cov-40.952489_pt1 | contig 20408 bp, 15 predicted proteins | sample MGYA00380125_ERZ1026776 | MGnify/ENA primary metagenome ERZ1026776 (study PRJEB33269, sample SAMEA4719761) | human gut metagenome | biome: human-associated habitat; feature: organic feature; material: feces | place: Cameroon | collected 2013-10 ...
AGTGGCAGTATCTGGAAAGCGTGCAGCACCGTCGCCGCCGCTGCTACAGAAGAAAGTTATAGGAATTTGAAGAAAAATAAAAATAATTAGAAATAGATAGAATGAGATTTGCAGTTATAGCCGCAGGCGAGGGAAGCCGATTGGCACAGGAAGGCGTGGAACAGCCTAAACCCCTGGTGCCGGTATGTGGCGAACCGATGATAGAGCGCCTTCTGCGCATCTTCGTAGATTGCGGTGCTACCGAAATCGTAGTGATTGTCAACGAATGGAGCACGGCGGTGCGTGAACATCTGGAGCAGATGAAGCTGCCGGTGCCTCTGCGCCTGGTGGTGAAGACCACTCCTAGTTCCATGCACAGTCTGCATGCCCTCTCGCCTTATCTCCGTGGCGAGCGCTTCTGCCTCACCACCGTGGATACCATCTTCCGTGAGGAGGAGTTCAAGAAGTATATCCGCCACTTCCAGGAGGCAAAGGATATTGACGGCTGCATGGCTGTCACCCCATACGTGGACGATGAAAAACCGCTGTGGGTTGGTGTGGAGAAGCAGGCGGATGCCGAGGATGCCAGTCTGCTCGACAAGCAGGGTTCGCACAAGAAGCCCCGAATTACGGGCTTCCACGACAAGCAGGAGGGCGATGACCATCTGATTTCGGGTGGCATCTACTGCTTGAGTGACAAGGCACTCGATGTGCTCGACCACTGCATGGAGCAGGGCATGAGCCGCATGCGCAACTTCCAGCGCCAGCTGGTGGTAGAGGGATTGAAGCTGGAGGCTTATCCTATCAACAAGATTCTCGATGTAGATCACAAGGAGGATATCGCCAAGGCTGAGGCTTTCATCCATCCGCTGGAGGGTAAGACCCTGGTGGGTGTATGCCGCGGCAACGAGTTCTCGCCTAATTGCGTGGATAACGATGCTGCCATCATGAATGCCGTAGAACAGCAGCTGGAGGCACTCGGTGCGCAGGTGATGCTGATGTGCGAGAAGGAATTCTGCCGCAAGGCAACTGTATTGGAGAGAGCCTACGGATGGCCTCGCTGCCGTGTGACAGTGGGCGTGGATGGCTTCTTCTCGATGGCACGCAGCAAGCAGGCACTCGATATTCTCGGCAGAATAGAGGAGGAAGGCGTATTGGTGGTGAACTCCAGTCTGGGTGTAAACCGCTGCATCCGCCGCATCATGACCGAGCGTTTCATCGCCGGAGGCATCGCTACTCCCGAGAGCCGCATCATCGGCAGAAACGGGGAGATGGTGAAGGATATCCACTATCCTTGCTGGCTGAAGCGTGGCGACGGCTGTGCGCAGCAGAAGGAGGATACCTGCTATGTGCAGAACGAGCAGGAGGCTGAGGCGCTGCTGAAGAATTTCTGGCTGCGTGGCATCACATCGGTGGTGGTGAATGAGCATCTGAAGGGCGACCTCATCAAGTTCTACGGCGTATCGGGTACCGATTTCTTCTATTGGTTCTATCCATCGAAATGCGGCCATCGTTCCAAGTTCGGACTGGAGGTAATCAATGGCGAGGCGCAAGGCATCGCCTTCGATGCCGAGGCTCTGAAGGCTGAGGCTGACAAGGCTGCCGACATGCTGAATGTGCCGGTATATGGCGGCGACTGTGTGGTCAGCGAGGATGGCAGCATCCGCATTATCGATTTCAACGACTGGCCTAGCTTTGCGCCATGCCGTGATGAGGCTGCGTTCTATATCGCAACAAAAATGGTTTGCACGCCCTGAAAGGGCAGAAGCTCCTAGCCCAGGGTAACACCCTGGGTTTATAGATAGATAATAGTCTGGCGCCCTGAAAGGGCAAAAGCTTTAAAATAAACAAAAAATTAAAAAAAGATGAATCAGGAATTTAAGGCTTCTCTGAAATCAGCGGATACCGAGGAGCACATTGATATTTATTTCTATCGTCCCATCGGTTACCAGTGGGCACGATTCTTCCGCATGCTTCACATCACCCCAAATATGGTGACCATTCTTTCCATCTTCCTCGGCGTAGGAGCGGGCATCTGCTTCTATTTCGACGATCTGGCAATCAACATCTTGGGCATCTTCTTGCTCATCTGGGCAAACGTATATGATAGCTGCGATGGTCAGCTGGCGCGACTCACCAATCAGAAGAGTGCCCTGGGCAGAATCCTCGATGGTGCTGCGGGCGACTTCTGGTTTGTCAGCATCTACTTCGCCATCTCCTTCCGTCTGATGCCGGAGTGGGGCTGGAAAATCTGGGCACTCTGCATCATTGCCGGTTTCGGCTGCCATGCCATTCAGAGCCGTCTTGCCGACTACTACCGTCAGATTCACCTCTTCTTCCTGAAAGGAAAGGAGGGAAGCGAACTGGACGATGCCAGCAAGCAGGTAGAGCTGTGGAAGCAGATGAAGTGGAAGAAGGAGCCAGTGCAGAAACTCTTCCAGTTCTTCTACAAGAACTATACCTTGGGACAGGAGCGGGATACTCCTATCTTCCAGATATTCAAGAGAAATCTGCGCGAAAGATATCCGCAGCAGTTGCCTGAGCAGTTGCGTGCCGACTTCCGTGCAGGTAGTCTTCCATTGATGAAATTTGCCAACGTTCTTACCTTCAACTGGCGCAGCATCACGCTGTTTGTATCCATATTGATAGGTGAGCCATGGCTCTATCCAGCAGTCGAGATTACCGTGTTCAGTCTGATTTTCTTCTATATGCGAGGAACCCACGAGCGCCTTTGTCTGAAGCTCAACCAGAAGGTTCTGAAGGGAGAGTATGAGGCATAAACGTCTTATTTCGGGAATAACAATTACTTTTGTGAATTACAAATACTTTTGTGAATAACAAGTTCATTTATGAATAACAAGTTCAGAAATATATTCATGGCGTTCGGTATCATCGCCATCATCATCATGCTCTGCACGATGGATATGGACTATACCGATATCTGGCGCTATCTGAAGCAGGCGGGCATCTATTTCCCGCTGATTCTCGGTCTGTGGCTCGTGGTTTATTGGGTGAACACCATTTCCTGGTGGCTTATCATCAACGACGAGGGTAGGGTAAAGGGACTCTCGTTCTGGCGAGTATATAAGCTCACCGTGAGCGGATTTGCCCTGAACTACACCACTCCCTGCGGATTGATGGGCGGCGAACCTTACCGCATCATGGAGCTGAAGCCTTTTACGGGTGTGAGCAAGGCCACATCATCGGTCATTCTCTATGTGATGATGCACATCTTCTCCCATTTCTGGTTCTGGTTCCTTTCTACATTTCTCTATATCGCCCTGTATCCGATAGGTGTCCCTATGGGCATCATGCTGGGCTTCATCGCAGCCTTCTGCCTGCTCGGCATCTACTTCTTCGCCCGCGGCTACAAGACGGGAATGGCGCAGAAGGGCATCCGTCTGCTCACCCATATTCCTTTCGTGAAGAACTGGGCTAAGCGGTTTGAGCAGGAGAAGCAGGAGACCCTGGAGCAGATAGATTCGCAGATAGCCCTGCTGCATGGTCAGCACAAGAGCACCTTCTACAGTTCCCTCTTCTTCGAGGTGATGGCGAGAGTGCTCCAGAGCCTGGAGATTTATCTTATCCTGAAGGCTTTTGCGGCGGATATCAGCATTGCCGACAGCATTCTGATTCTTGCCTTCTCATCGCTTTTCAGCAATCTCATCTTCTTTTCTCCTATGCAGTTGGGAGCCCGTGAGGGTGGTTTGGCTCTGGCGGTGGATGGCCTGCATCTTACGGGTGCCCTGGGTGTATATACCGGTCTCATCACCCGAATCCGTGAGCTGGTATGGATAGCCATTGGCATTCTGCTCATCAAGGTGGGAAACAAGGACCTGAAGAAGATTCAGGAGGAATACGAGGCTGATCAGAAGAGCCAGCAGCAAACTATTAATAAAGGAAAATAATGAAAGTACTGGATATAAAAGGAATCATCTTTGATTATGGTGGCACGCTCGATACCAGGGGCGACCACTGGTCGGAAGTGCTGTGGCAGGGCTACGAGCACTTCGGCATCGGCGTGGCTGATGACGAGGAAGTAGAGTCAGGAGTAAGTATCCACAAGCAGGCGTTTCGCGATGCCTACGTGTATGGTGAGCGAGCACTGGCTGTGAATCCCATCGTGACTCCCGATTTCCATTTTGAGGATATTCTCAGAGAAAAACTGATCCTGGAATTGAATTTCCTGGCAGGAAAGGAATTGCTGGAGACAGGAAAGGATGATTCTGAGAAACAGGCGAAGCTTGGGAATCCCGGAAAAGATTCTGATGCATCATCAGAAAGCCTTTTCCTCTCCCTTTCTGATTCAGAAATCCGGCAGATTGCTGTGGATATGGCTCGCTATATCAATGCCAAGACCCTTGCTCTTCTGAATGAAAACAAGCAGGTGTTGGAGCATCTGAAGCAGAAGGGTTATCCAATGGTGCTGGTTTCCAATTTCTACGGCAATATCAATCAGGTATTGAAGGATGCAGGAATTGATGGCTATTTCGAGGACGTGATAGAATCGGCAGTAGTGGGGGTGCGCAAGCCGAACCCAGCCATCTTCGCCCTCGGAGTCTTCGCCCTCGATCTTCCAGCCTCTCAGGTGCTGGTAGTGGGCGATACCTATGGCAAGGATATCATTCCTGCCCACAAGCTGGGTTGCCACACCCTATGGATCAAGGGATTGCAGTGGGAAGAGAAGAAGGTGGATGAATCCATCCCCGATGGCATAATCAAGAAACTCTCTGAGATGGAGGAATTTCTGAAAATCTCATAAAAAACTGAAATATATAATAGGTTTTTGCAGCTATTTACGAATAATGTTATAACTTTGCAGCCTGAAAGTAGAGAATGATTAATAATGGGCGCAAAGCCCCTATATATATAATAAGGTAATGAAAGGTATAAGAAAATTGTATTTGGTGCTCGTCCTCCTGGTGGTTTCTACACTACAGATGATGGCGCAGCAGAAGATAACAGGTCGTGTCATCGACGATGACGGCTTTGCCGTATCGTATGCAAGCGTGCAGTACAAGGGACACAAGATTGCCGTTTCCAGTGATGGAGAAGGTAAGTTTACCATCGAAAAGAAGCCGGGACTGATGCTTACCGTCAGTGCTCTGAGCTACAAGACCGCAACGGTCAAGGTAGATGAGAAAACCAGCTTTCTCGAAATCAAGCTCAAGGACGATTCCCACAAGCTGGGAGAAGTCGTGGTGAAATCGAAGAAGGGAAGATACAAGCGCAAGGATAACCCTGCCGTGGAACTCATGCGACGTGTCATCGCTGCCAAGAAAAAGAGCGACCTCAGCAACTATGATTATTATCAGTATGATAAATATCAGAAGATCACCCTCGCACTCAATGATATCACCAAGGAACAGATGGAGGGCAAGTTCTTCAGCAAGCGACAGTATCTCCTCGACCAGGTAGAGCTTTCGCCTTACAACGGCAAGCTCACCCTGCCGGTAAGCATCGATGAGACCGTTTCGCAGCACGTATATCGCAAGGATCCGAAGAGCGAAAAGGATATCATCAAGGGTCAGCAGAGCAATGGTATCGGACAGGTGATCCAGACCGGAGAAATCCTGAATACTGCCATCAAGGATGTCTTCACCGATGTGGATATCTACGATGACTACGTGCGACTGCTCCAGTATCCGTTCCCATCTCCGCTGGGCAGAACAGCCATCAGCTTCTATCATTATTATATAGAAGATACGGTGTATGTGAACCGCGACCTCTGCTATCATCTGCAGTTTATCCCAGCCAACAGTCAGGACTTCGGATTCCGAGGCGAGCTTTATGTGCTTGCCGACAGTACCCTGCACGTCAAGAAATGTAATCTCTATATGCCTCACAATTCAGCCGTCAACTGGGTGAAGGATATGAAGATAGAGCAGGAATATACCAAGCTCGACAATGGCGAGTGGGTGCTCACCAAGGATGATATGATAGCAGAGATGCACATGAACAAGCTGCTGCAGGACCTGCTGGTGGTGCGAAACACCCGAATCACCGATTACGCCTTCGACCCTTTGCCGAAGATACTCTTCAAGGGCAAGGCAAAGGTAAGGCATGATATGGATGCGATGAACCGTGATGAGGCTTACTGGAACAAGTACCGGCAGGTGGATCTCACCAAGAGTGAGTCGTCGATGGACAGTTTCATCCACCGTATGGAGAATTCCAAGGGATTCAAGTACATCATCTTCGGCGTCAAGGCGCTCATGGAGAACTATGTAGAGATAGGAAGCGGAGGAAAGGATGGCAGAAAGAGCCTCTTCGACCTCGGACCTATCAACACCTTCCTCTCCAACAACTACGTGGATGGCGTGCGCCTGCGTCTGGCAGCCCGCACCATGGCGGCACTCAATCCTCATTTCTTCTGGGATGGATATGGCGCCTATGGTACGAAGAGTCACGACTGGTACTACGGTCATCTCTTCACCTATTCGCTCAACAAGAAAAAGAACAGTCCGTTTGAGTTCCCGATGCGTAAGTTCGTCTTCGAGATTGGTCACGATATCACTTCTCCATCCGATGACAACCTGCTGCACAACAAGGATAACTTCTTCATGACCATCCGTGCCGCTACGCAGGACCAGATGTATCTCTACCAGCGACAGAAGTTCAGCTTCGTCTATGAGACCGACTGGGGACTCCGCTTCGATGCGGGAATGAGATGGCAGAGCAACCGTACCGTGGGCAATCTGCATTATTTCAAGGTGAACACGGGCGAGGAAGTAAAGAAGATACGCACCACTGAGGCATCTGTGGGCATCGACTACAACCCGGGTGTTACCTATGTCAACACCAAGCAGCAGCGATTGCCTATCAATCTCGACAGTCCTGAGCTCACCCTCCGCCATTCCATGGGTCTTGACGGATTCATGGGCGGTCAGTATCAGAGCAACCTCACCACGCTGGGTATCTACAAGCGCCAGTGGCTGGGCAGCTTCGGATATGTGGATTTCAACATCGTGGGCAAGATGCAGTGGAACAAGGTTCCATTCACCATGCTCGTCCAGCCACCAGTCAACCTCTCCATCTTCGAGCAGGAGGCAACCATCAGTATGATGAAAGACTGGGAGTTCCTGAGCGACCGCCAGCTCTTCTGGTCGGTAGCCTGGGATATGAACGGCAAGCTTCTCAACCGCATTCCGCTCATCAAGAAGCTGAAGTGGCGCGAGTATGTAGCCGTGAAGGGAGTGTGGGGACAGCTCACCGACAAGAACAATCCGGTGAAGAATACATCGGATGACGTGATTTTCAAGTTCCCTAACAACTCCTATACCTTTGGCAACACGCCATATTGGGAGGTGGTAGCCGGTGTGCACAACATCTTCAAGTTCTTCGGAATCGATTATGTGCGCCGTATCAACTACCTGAATCATGCCAATGTAGATAAGTGGGGCATCCGAATGGGATTCCTCATGTCATTCTAGAAAGCAGAAAAGTTTGGTCATTTAAAAGAGTATATACAACATAAAAGAAGGAGAATTGCTTATGAAGATTCTATTGGCAGATAAGCAGGATATCACGCGTGCCGGACTGATATACGTGATAGAGAAAATGGAAGGATTGGAAACCAAGTATGTGGAAGACAAGACAGAGCTGATGCTTGCCTTGCGTGAAAACGAAGATACGGTGGTGATACTCGATTACACGCTTTTCGATATCAATGATTCCGCCGAACTGCTCATTCTCAACCAGCGCTTTCCCTATACCCGATGGCTGCTGTTCTGCGAAGACCTGAGTGCCGATTTCGTACGTGTGCTCATCGCCAGCAGCAGTATGTTCAGCGTGCTCCTGAAGGAGAGTCCGCTGATGGAAATCAAGGAGGCGATACGCTTCTGCGTGGACAGCAAGCGTTTTGTCTGCCAGCGAATGATGGAGGTGCTCCTTACTCCGCCGCAGGAAGTAGAAGAAAAGGTGAATCTCACCAAGACCGAAACCGAGATTCTCAAGGATATCGCCCTGGGTATGACAACCAAGGAAATCGCCGAGAAGCGTTTCTCCAGTTTCCATACCGTGAATACCCACCGGAAGAATATCTTCAGAAAGCTCGGTGTGAACAACGTGCACGAAGCAACAAAGTATGCACTTCGCGCGGGACTGGTAGATTCTGCAGAATATTATATTTAAAAAAAATGCTTCAGATTGTCTCCCGACATTCTGAAGCTTTTTCATTTCTAACTAACTTATTATCAACTATTCATTACTTTTCGTGCTGCAAAATTACAAGTATTTTTAGAAATATGTGCTATATTTGCTAAAAAAACACACGTAAACGTTTGCAATTCGGAATAAAAATAGTATCTTTGCAGTAATTTTGATGCAATATCGCACCATACATAACTAACTTATTATACATGAAGCAGCGTAGAACATCATTAAAGGACCTTGCAGATAAGCTTGGTGTCAGTATAGCTACCGTTTCCAGAGCATTGCGAAACAGCCATGAAGTAGGAGAGGAGATGACCCAGAAGGTGAAGCAGCTCGCCAAGGAGCTGAACTATCGCCCGAATCCCTTCGCCCAGAGTCTCCGTAAGGAAGCTCCGAGGGTGATTGGTGTCATCGTCCCAAATCTCGTGACTCACTATTATGCCGCAGTCCTCGATGGCATCGAAGACTATGCCTCCAAGCTGGGCTATTCCGTTATCAGTGCCAACAGTCATGAAGACCATGAGCGCGAGGCGCAGGCTCTGGATAACTTTCTCAATATGCATGTAGAGGGTATCATCGCCTGTCTGGCGCAGGACACCACCGACTATTCTCACTTTGAGCAGCTCCACAAGATGGGGGTGCCCCTGGTATTCTTTGCTCGCTGCTGTCTGGAGGACATGTTCTCGCAGGTGGTGGGAAATGGTGATGTGGCGGCTCAGGAGGCCACCCAGCACATGATAGAAACTGGTTCGCGCCGTGTGGCTTTCATCGGCGGGCCTAACCATCTCGATATGGTGCGCCGCCGCAAGCACGGTTATCTCGAAGCGCTCCGCGAGAACCGCATCCCTATCGACCGCAACCTGGTGGTATGCGACAAGATAGATTTCGATGTGGCGCGCAATGCCACGCTCCGACTCCTGGAAGGTGAGAATCCGCCTGATGCCATCCTCGCCTTCAATGATATCATCACCTATGCTGCCTTCGATGCCATCAAGTCGAAAGGTCTGCGCATTCCGGAAGATGTAGCTATCATCGGATTCACCGATGGAGATACTGCCGCCTTCGTAACCCCTCGCCTCTCCGCCATCATGGACCAGGCACACGTGCAGGGCACCAAAGCTTGCCAGCTCCTGATGAAGAGCATCAATGGCGATGAGAAAATCTACAAGGAGGTGGTGCCGATGATTCTCAAGATACGTGAAAGTTCGGAAAAGAATCTCGTGAAGAAATAGACTAGTATAACAATTTTATAAACTCTAAAAAAACAAACTAAATGAAACCAACCAAGACATTGTTAGTTTCGGCTGCATTGATTCTGGGCGCTATGGGTGCCCAGGCAGCTGATTTTGTCCAGAATGGTAATTTTCTTACCGTACAGTTGAAACAGCATCAGAACTATGGTCCGTCGCAAATCCGCCTCCAGGTGGTCACCGACCGCATCATCCGTGTGCAGGCTACTGCTGAGCAGGGATTCCGCAACAAGCAGAGTCTCATCATCGTGCCTCAGAACTCCAAGGCGAAATACAAGGTAGAGGAGCAGGGCGATGACCTCATCATCACCACCGCTGCCATGCGTGCCGTGCTGAACGAGGCTACCGGACAGATTACCTTCTATGATCTCAAGGATCAGGTTCTGTTGAAAGAGGTGGCGCAGGGCGGAAAGACCTTCAAGCCTTTCACCGTACCCGACCGTGAAATCGGTGTGGATATCGCCAAGGTACCTGAGGCACAGAAGCACGGATGGTCGTGGCGTGCCCTCTTCGATTCGCCAGACAACGAGGCTTTCTATGGTCTCGGTCAGCACCAGAGCGAAGAGCTCAACATGAAGGGCAAGAACGAAGACCTCTTCCAGTATAACACCAAGGTGAGTGTGCCTTTCGTCATCTCCAACAAGAACTACGGCATCCTCTGGGATTCCTATTCCTACAGCCGATGGGGTAATCCGGATGATTATCTCCAGCTGAACCGTGCCTTCAAGCTCTACGATAAGGACGGAAAGGAAGGACAGCTCACCGGTACTTATGTGGATAAGAACGGACAGAAGATAGTTCGTGGCGAGGACAGCATCTACTTCGAATATGCCATGCCTGAGACTTCAGAAATCTGCAACAAGACTGATAAGGGAGGCATCCAGAACCTGCCTAAGGGCTTTGCGCTGAATGGCTCCAAGGTGGTTTACGAGGGATATGTAGAGGCGCCAACCAACAGCTTCTATCAGTTTATCCTCTACTATGCCGGCTATATGAAGATCTACATCGACGGCAAGCTGGTGGTGCCTGAGCGCTGGCGTACCGCCTGGAATCCGAATTCCTATAAGTTTGAGACAGCAATTAAGAAGGGTGTAAAGACACCTATCCGCATCGAATGGCAGCCGGATGGCGATGTTTCCTACTGCGGTCTCCGTGTGGCAGCCCCACGTTCTGAGGCAGAGAAGAACCAGCTGAGCATCTGGAGCGAGATGTCGCCGGATATGGATTACTATTTCATCGCCGGAAAGGATATGGACGAGGTGATTTCGGGCTACCGCACCCTTACCGGCAAGGCTCCGGTATATCCTAAGTGGGTGCTCGGTTTCTGGCAGAGCCGCGAGCGCTATCAGAGCAGCAAGGATATCGAGGAGAATATGAAGAAGTTCCGCGATCTGAAGATTCCGGTGGATAACATCGTACAGGACTGGAACTACTGGAAGCTGGATTCATGGGGAAGCCACGAGTTTGAGGCGGCTCGCTATCCGAACCCTCAGGCGATGCTCGACAGCGTACACGCCCTGCATGGAAGATTCATGATTTCGGTTTGGCCGAAGTTCTATGATACCGTAAAGAATTACAAGGAACTGGATGCCAAGGGCTGGATGTATCACCAGGCTATCAAGGATGATATCCACGACTGGCTCGGTTTCCGCGGCTCCTTCTATGATGCCTACGATGCCGGAGCCAGAAAGATGTTCTGGCGACAGATGGATGAGAATCTCTATACCAAGTATAAGTTCGGTATCGATGCCTGGTGGATGGATGCATCAGAACCAAACGTTCGCGACTGTACTCCGATGTGGTATCGTAAGGCACTTTCGGGTCCTACTGCCCTGGGTACATCTACCGAGTATTTCAATGCCTACAGCATCGTGAATGCCGATGCCATCTATAATGGTCAGCGCAGCGTGAACCCTAACCAGCGTGTCTTCCTCCTGACCCGTTCCGGTTTTGCAGGAGAGCAGCGCTACAGCACCGCCACCTGGTCGGGCGATATTGCTACCCGCTGGGAGGATATGCGTGCCCAGATGACAGCCGGTTTGAACTATTCGATGGCGGGTCTTCCTTTCTGGGGCATGGATCAGGGCGGTTTCTGCGTAGAGAATCGCTATGTGGCTGCCCAGCAGGAGTTTGACAAAACCGGTAAGGAAAATGCCGACCTGAAGGAGTGGCGTGAGCTGCAGGCTCGCTGGAATGAGTTCGGCTGCTTCGTTCCGCTCTATCGCACCCATGGTCAGTGGCCTACCCGCGAGGTTTGGAACATCGCGCCAGCCGATCATCCGGCTTACAAGAGCATCGTGTTCTACGACAAGCTCCGCTATCGCTTGATGCCTTACCTTTACAGCATGGCTGGTATGGTTCACTTTAAGGACTACACCATGATGCGTGGATTGGTGATGGATTTCAATGGTGATGATAATATCTACAATATCAAGGACCAGTGGATGTTCGGTTCTGCCCTGATGGCTTGTCCGGTGGGCGAGTATCAGAAATATTCACGTAATGTCTATCTGCCTAAGCAGAAGGGCTGGTACGATTTCTATACCGGAGCATATCATGCAGGCGGTCAGACCATCGTGGCAGATGCGCCATACGATAAGATTCCAGTCTTCATCCCAGAGGGTGCTATCCTTCCGATAGGTCCTGAAATGCAGTGGAGTGACGAGAAGAAGCCGGAGTTGATCGACCTCTATGTCTATGCCGGCAAGGATGGCTCTTATACCTTGTACGAGGATGAGGGCACGAACTATAACTACGAGAAGGGCAAGTATGCTGTGATCGATTTCAAGTATAATGATGCCCTGAAGCAGGTTACCATCGGTGCCCGCAAGGGTCGTTTCGACGGCATGCTCCAGAAGCGCCGCTTCAACATCATCCTGGTGGATCAGAAGAAGCAGCAGGGCGTGAATCTCGCCAAGTCGCCTAAGGGCAAGGTAGTGAAGTATGCAGGTCAGGCAATGACTGTAAAATTGAAGTAGTCTAATCTCCCACAGATGACACAGATTTCACAGATTTTTTTATATTCTCAGAAAAGATGAATCTGTGTAAATCTGTGCTATCTGTGGGATTTTTTATATTGATAGAAATGAACAGGAAAAAAATATGGGGCGTAGTTTTGATGAGTGGGCTTTTCGCTCTTCCGTTGAGCGCCCGCGAACATCAGTCTTTTGATAAAGGCTGGCTTTTCACGTTATCCGATAGTACGGAAATGTATCAGCCTTCGTATTCCGACGGGCATTGGCGCCGCCTGAATCTCCCTCACGACTGGGCGATAGAGGGCGATTTCTCTCCATCGAATCCTTCGGGAGCCAGCGGTGGTGCGCTTCCGGGCGGCATCGGATGGTATCGCAAGCACTTCTCTCTTTCGCCAGACGAGAAGTACGACCGCTTCACCATCACCTTCGATGGCGTGTATATGAACTCCACCGTCTATATCAACGGTCACAAGCTCGGCACCCGTCCCTACGGCTACAGCACCTTCGAGTACGATCTTACACCTTATATATATAAGAAGGGTGATAACGTCATTGCCGTGAAGGTGGATAACAGCGACCAGCCCAACAGCCGCTGGTATTCGGGCTGTGGCATCTACCGTCACGTCTGGTTTACCAAGACCCTGAAGAAGGCATACATCCCACAGTGGGGTCAGTATGTGGCTACCACGCCGAAGGGTGATGTCAAGGTGAAGGTGGATTTTCATGCCGAAGGCAGCAGGATGAAACTATCCATCCGCAATACCATCTATGATGCGGCTGGCAAGGTGGTGGCAAGGAGCCAGGGTACCCAGAGCCAGCAGCTGAAGGTAAGGAAACCTCATCTCTGGTCTATCGGCAAGGGTTATCTCTATACCGTGAAGAGCGAACTGGTGGTGAATGGCAGGGTGGTGGATACCGCCACTACCCAGACCGCCTTCCGTGATGTGAGGTTTGATGCCCGGAAGGGTTTCTTTCTCAATGGCGAGAATATGAAGATCAATGGCGTGTGCGAGCATCACGATTTCGGATGTCTCGGTGCCGCCCTCAACGAGGATGCGCTTCATCGCAAGCTCACCATCCTCAGGGATATGGGTGTGAATGCCATCCGAAGCAGTCATAATCCTCCGGCTCCCGAACTCCTGAATATGTGTGATTCCATGGGAATCATGGTGATGGACGAGAGCTTTGATATGTGGCGCCGCAAGAAGTCGAATGGTGATTATGCCCGCTTCTTCGATGAATGGCACCAGCGTGATCTCTCTGATCTGGTGAAGCGCGACAGGAATCATCCTTGCATCATCATGTGGAGCATCGGCAACGAGGTGCTCGAACAGTGGTCGGATGCCGCTGCCGATACCTTGAGTCTGGAGCAGGCGAATCTCATCCTGAATGCGGGTCATGATGCTTCTACCCTGGCGCATAGCGATGAGCTGAGCGTGAATTCGCTTCTCACCCGTCATCTGGCAGATATCGTGAAGAAGTATGATCCGTGGGGCGCCCGTCCGGTTACTGCCGGATGCAACGAGCCTGATCCTAAGAATCATCTCTTCAAGAGCGGCGCCATCGATGTCATCGGATTCAATTATCATCATCAGTGGGCGAAGGATGTTCCTAGAAACTTCCCGGGCAAGCCGTTCATCTTCTCCGAGAGTGTTTCGGCTCTCCAGACGCGCGGTTATTACCGGATGCCGAGCGACAGCATCTATAAGGCTCCGGTGGAGTGGTGGCTGCCATATACCGATCCATCCTTCAAGTGTTCGGCGTATGACAATATGCATGCCTCCTGGAGCAGTACGCACGAGGAGACCTGGGATGTGGTGAAGCACAATGATTTCGTGGGCGGACAGTTTATCTGGACTGGTTTCGATTATATCGGCGAACCGACTCCGTATGCCTATCCAGCCCGCAGCAGTTATTTTGGCATCATCGACCTGGCAGGTCTTCCTAAGGACAGCTATTATATGTATCAGAGTGAGTGGACGAAGAAGCCTGTTCTTCATCTCTTCCCTCACTGGAACTGGCTTCCGGGTCAGCAGATAGATATGTGGTGCTATTACAACCAGGCTGATGAGGTAGAGCTGTTCATCAATGGCAAGAGCCAGGGCATCCGGAAGAAGAAGATGCATGGAGAGGGAAATGAAGCTGCCGTCTTTGACCGCAGCACCGAGTATCACGTGATGTGGCGGGTAACCTTCGAGCCGGGCGAAGTAAAGGTCGTAGCGAGAAAGCAGGGCAGGGAGATTTCATCCCAGACCATCAAGACAGCCGGTCCTCCTCATCATCTCGTCTTGAAGAAAACCTATCAGAACACCCTTGCATCTGCTGTCCAAACCCCGTCAGGCGTTCCTGCGGATTTGCAATCCGCAGTCAAAAAAGGTTCGGCCTCTCTCCCTGGGGATTTGCAATCCCCATCCTCCCCTACAACCTTCGTAGAAGTAAATGTAGTAGATAAGGATGGCAATCTCTGTCCGAATGCCGAGAACGAGATCTATTTCTCTTCTACCGCCGAGATTCTGGGCACGGATAACGGCAATCAGACCTCCCTGGAGCGTTTCACCGATCCAAAGAGGAAGGTATTCTTCGGCAAGTGCATCATCGTCTTGCGAGGTCACGGTACGCTCCGTGCCGAATCCATAGACTTGCAACAAGCTACTATCAAATTATAAATACAAAAAAAACATGCCAAAGTCATTTCGACTTTGGCATGCTCATTTATATATGGGGGCATCTTTGTTTCTTTGATAGAGACAGAGATGCCCCTATCTTTTTTTATAAACATCAAAAATATACGTATGATGGCAAGAAGCCAGACTTTTCTGGGTAACTTATCTCCGCTCCATCAAAAGCTCAGAGGTGGATGATGTCAACGCTAAAATACTGGCAGCCTTATAAGTCTTAAAAGTGAATAAAAAGAGGGAACTCGAAAAATGAACCAAAATGAACCAATTATTCTGAATCTCTACATAAGAGACACAGAATCTCGTTGCAAAAATACGAAAAAAGTTGGAAACTAGCAAATTATGCGTGTTAAAAATTTAATGTTATTCTACGGAATTCTACAATTTTTCAGTTATTATTATGACGACAATCTGATAAGTTACTGATAGTGCGAGTGTTTTCAACTTTTCTGTGTCTCTTATGTAGAGAATCAGAAGAACGGGAATGATTTAGGGAAGGGTTTTGAAGACAAAGGAATCGGATAGCTAATCATTCCAAGGGTTGCAGACTATCACGCTCTTGGGTCAGGAGTACGTTTGTGATTAGAGGTTTCCGTTATTGGAAATAGACTAACCAGCCCTTTCTTGCCAAGTGTTTTGAACCATGAATTCACGACACGGGGGAATGAGAAATATATTCTGACCGAAATAAAAAAAACGAACAATGCAGCAATTAGATAATGAAAAGAATTGGTACGCATTCAAAATATTTTTTGGGAAAGGAAAGCCTATCAAAACTTATTTCGTATCCAAAGAGATAGAACACATTTATGATGTAAAACAAGAATATTGGGACAAGAATAAGAAAAAGACATTGGTGAAGGAAGTTCCAATTATGCCATCTCTCATCCTTTTTCGTTCCACGAGAATAGAAGCTGAAGAGATGGAGCGTATGTTCCTCAATAAAGTGATGCTCTATCGTGACAAAAATTCTGAGAACCTGAAAGAACCTTCTAAAATTTCAGAACGCGAAGTGAAAATCTTCAATATTGTCGCAACTTCTGGTGTTGAAGGACTTGATTTTTACGATGAGTATAATCCGAAATTTACCAAAGGCGATAAGTTCAGAGTCATTGATGGTCCTTTGAAGGGAGCGGAAGGTTATGTCGTTCGTATCAAAAAAGATCATAAACTTTATGTGAGTATCAAGGGGTTGTGTGCTGTTACAACAGGATATATCCCTAAAGCTTTCTTGCAGAAAATAGAATAGAGTATATGGAAATGTTTGATCTTAAGCAAGTGATACTGACGAAGAAATGCACCTCGCCAGTCACTCAGTATCTGTTGGAAATCACAACTACGGATAGTACCGATGGCTTCCCGAAAGTCTTTCGCTATACGGATTTGTGCCATCCTGACCTTTCCTCTATGAGCCTTTGGATTCAGGATCAGGTGCATACCTTAGAGCAGGAGCACGCCAAGCGTGTCATCTTGACTCTAGGTGATGAGATTACCTTAAAGGTTGAGAAATAAATATTCTTCCAAGTAATTAATATGCAAATTTATGAGAGATAAAAAAGCTCAGAAAGGCTCAAATAAGAAGCCGTCTGAAGGAGTCTATGATAAGATCAAAGTATCCCTTTTTGCTAATAAACTGGTAAATTGGTATTTTGCCAAGACTACCCTGCCATATTGGTGCATCCTGGCACTCGATAGCATCGCTATAGTTATCGCCGGAATGATAGCCACCTATATCGCAGAAGGCGGAGAAGTGCTGACTAGTAATTTCTGGAACTACGTCCTTACTTTCGTCTGCACCCTTCCTCTCTTTGTCGTGGGCATGCGGATCTTCCATACCTATTCCGGCATCATGCGCTATTCGTCGTTTGTTGATCTCCTGCGCATTTCCGGAGCGCTGGTTCTGGGCTTTATACTCAATAGCCTCCTCCTGGCTTTATTGCCAGACGGACTTCTCTGCGAAGTATCTGCAGAGGCAATCATCGTGATGCTCTTCATCTCGATGTGTATGATGTGGACCATGCGAATCATCGTCAAGTACATGTACGATTCCACCTTCTCTGCTGATATCCGTACTCCGGTATTCATTCTCGGTGTAAGTGAGGGCGGTATCTCCCTGGCAAAGTCCATGCGCAATGAGCACCCATCCCAGTATATCCTCAAGGGTTTCACCACCACGGAAGAGAATATGATAGGCAAGTACCTCCTGGGTTGTGAGGTTTTCGCATACGATGAGAAGCTGCTGTCTGTCATGGACAAGATGAACATCAAGACTCTCTTCGTCAGTCCGATGGTAACCGACAAGTTCCTGGAGATGCAGGATATGATCGACAAGCTTACCGCTGCAGGCATCAAGATTATGATGATGCCGAAGGCACAGTGGTGGGACGGCAAGTCAAACCTCCGCCACCAGATGATGCGTGAGGTGGATATCGAAGATCTCCTGCCACGTGATAAGATAGAAGTAGATATGGATGCCATCGGCAAGCTCCTCAGCGGCCGCACCATCCTGATTACGGGAGCAGCCGGAAGTATCGGTTCCGAGATGGTGAAGCAGATAGCCATCTACAAGCCAGCCCGTCTGGTCTTGGTAGATGAGGCTGAGACCCCGATGCACGATGTCCGCCTCTTTATGAACAAGAATTATCCTGAGATACCTTGCGAGACCATCGTCACCAGCATCACCAATGCCACCCGTATGGAGCGCATCTTCTCAGCCGACCGTCCCGACTATGTATTCCATGCAGCTGCCTACAAGCATGTGCCGATGATGGAGGACAATCCAGCCGAGGCAGTACAGAATAATATATATGGTACGCGCGTGATAGCCGACATGGCAGTGAAGTACGGCACGAAGAAGTTTGTGATGATCTCTACGGACAAGGCAGTAAACCCAACCAACGTGATGGGTTGCAGCAAGCGAATCTGCGAGATCTACTGTCAGTCGTTGAACAAGGCGATCGTAGATGGCGAGGTCAAGGGCGTCACCCAGTTTGTCACCACAAGATTCGGTAATGTCTTGGGCAGCAACGGTTCAGTAATCCCAATCTTCAAGAAGCAGATAGCGATGGGCGGTCCGATCACCGTCACCCATCCCGACATCATCCGTTTCTTCATGCTCATCCCAGAAGCCTGCAAGCTGGTATTGGAGGCAGGAACGATGGGCAAGGGAGGCGAGATCTTCGTCTTCGACATGGGCAAGCCCGTCCGCATCGCCGACCTGGCAAAGCGCATGATCGCCCTTTCGGGAGTAGAAGGCATAGGCATCAAGTATGTAGGCTTGAGAGACGGAGAGAAACTCTACGAGGAAGTGCTGAACGATAAGGAAGCCACCGTCCCAACCCACCATCCAAAGATTATGGTAGCGAAGGTCCGTGAGTATCCATACGAGTTAGCCCTGAAGAACGAGCAGTCCCTCTACGACCTCTCCTTCACCTACGATGACATGGCAATCGTAAAGAAGATGAAGGAAATCGTCCCAGAGTACAAGAGCCAGCACTCGAAGTACTCCCAGCTGGATGCGTAGTAAAAATCTGTGTAAATCTGTGGGACATTAAACCCAGACCGAGCAGGTCAAAGAATCTGTGTAAATCTGTGAAATCTGTGGGACATTAGGGCAAGAAGCAAAATCTCCTCCAAAAATTTGGTAGTTTCACAGAAAAAGCCTATATTTGCACAAAAAACAGAGAAATGGAGTATAAGCTCCATTAAAAACAATAAAATTACGCTGTTATGATTAGTAAGAATGTACAAAATATGATTCCAAAGATAAAAGATTTCTTTGGTAGCCAGCCAATAACAAAGGCTTGGCTCTTTGGTTCATGCTCACGAGGAGAAGAAACTACTGATAGTGACATAGACATTCTTGTAGAGTATGATCGTCAGCATAATCGAATTTCTCTGATGAAAATAGCAGGTATTATGTTGAATTTGGAAGACTTGCTTCATCGCAAGGTGGATATAGTAGAGGCTAATCGTCTCCTCCCTTTTGCTCAAGAAACAGCCAACCAAGATAAATTCTTGATTTATGAGAGAAAAAGTTAGAGATAGGGGAAGGTTAGAGCATATTCTTGAAGCGATAGAAAGTATAGAGGAGTTTCATGCTCAATATACTTTTGAAGATATCAAGAAGAATAAGCTCATCTTTTATGGCTTTACCAAATTGGTAGAAGTAATAGGCGAGGCTGTCTATATGCTTTCAACAGAATTTCGTGATTCTCATTCTGACGTGAATTGGCGTCAGATTGAGCGTATGCGCCATGTCCTTGTGCATGGCTATTATACCATAGACCCCGAAAGTCTATGGGATACGATAGAAGTAGACATTCCTGAGTTGAAACCTTGGATAGTTAGGTATCTGTCGGAGTAATTAAAAAAACTGCGTCATCAGCGCAATCTGCGTGTGATAAAACTCCAGACCGATCAGGTCTAAATATCTGTGTTAATCCGTTCAATCTGTGGAACATTAGAAAGAAAAAACTCCTCATTCGAGCGACGACAAGTGCAGAGCGATACTGCTATGAGGAACAAATACAAAAAACTGATAGGTGTAACTACTTATAAATAGTGGTGACGCTGTAATGGTGATATACGAAAAAACTCCCCATCTGTTTTCTGATGAGGAGCATTTTCTAGATATGAAAGTCTATTTCCTTCAGCCATTCCTTGACATCGAAGCAAGGACAGCTCTTGCGAACCCAGGGGAGGTCACGATGACCTAGGATCTCGGCATCGGGATAGTCGAGGGAGAGACCGTAGAGGAGGTCTTCCAGAGAATCCTTCTGGGCTGGAGTGCGAGTGTCGGCAGGCTTGCCTTTCTCGTCGAGACCACCCTCGTAGCAGATTCCGATGCTGTGGGCGTTGTAGTGACGGGCGTGAGCACCCACCTCGGTTTCTGGACGGCAGGGATAGACCATGCCATCCTTCGTAATGTAATAGTGGTAACCGATGGATTGGAAACCACGGGCCTTGTGGCAGGCTTCCAAGGCTTCTACAGGGAAGTCCTGGTTTACACGTGTGGCACTGCAATGTACCACAATCAGATCGATTTTTCTTGGATTCTTCATTGTTTTCTTTGGATTATTAAGAATTAATGTTTGATTTTTCGCACGGATCTCACTGTTTTTCCGTTTAGTTCCGTGTGCGACTTAGAGGCTAGTGCAGCTCTGCACACAGAAGGCGCTGAGAACGGCGGTGAGAACAGTGATGACGAAATTGATGACGGATTTCCAGTTTACTTTCATGATGTTTAATGTTGAATGTTGAGTGTTGAATGTTGAATTTTCTGTGAGCAAGAAGGAAGCGGGCAGGATGAGCAAGCATCCGTTCAGGGCGATGATTTGACAATGTTGAATGTTGAGTGATGAACTCATTCC
>ERZ1026776.802-NODE-802-length-20170-cov-15.717972_pt1 | contig 20170 bp, 17 predicted proteins | sample MGYA00380125_ERZ1026776 | MGnify/ENA primary metagenome ERZ1026776 (study PRJEB33269, sample SAMEA4719761) | human gut metagenome | biome: human-associated habitat; feature: organic feature; material: feces | place: Cameroon | collected 2013-10 ...
TGGTGAACAGAGTCTCCTGATCCAGGCTCTCGATGCTGCCCTGCTTGAACACCTCACGCAGGAACATCTCGCAGACGGTGGTGGGCAGCTGGTAGATCAGGCGGGCAATGCCGAGGTTGTCGTAGCGGATGATCTGCTTCTCAGTGTCGAACACTTTGCTCACTTCCATGGCGATCTGAGCTTCCTTGAAGCTGGTCGCCAGATCCTTCACGTTGGAGATGGGCGTACCGATGCCCACGACAGCCTTGATGTAGTGCTCGCCGGACAGGGTGTCCACGATGCTGGCCGCCAGCTTTTCCATATCGGTGCGGTCAATGCCCTTGCGGATCTCCTTGACCAGAACGGTATCGGTCTCGCTGATGTTAAAGACGAAATCCTTCTGTTTATCGGGGAACAGGCTGCTCACCACGTCATACGCAGAGATATCACCGCCGGAGGTCACGCGCACGATGAACACGACGCGGGACACGTCGGTGGCAAAGTGCAGCTCCCGGGCCTTGGCGTAGATATCGCCGGGAAGGATGTTGTCCAGCACGACATTCTTGATAAAGTTGGATTTGTCGAACTTTTCGTCGTGATACTGCTTGATGCTCTGAAGGCTGATGGACAGCACGGCGGCAAACTGGCCGGCCGTCTCGTCCGCGCCCTCCACGAACACGGCGTAATCGTTGTGCTTGGCGCTGGAGAACTGCTGATAGGTGTAGCCATCCCGCACAAAGCGGTCGCCGGCCGTCAGACGCTCTGCCATAAAGCCTTCGCGCACTTCCCCGATCAGATTCAGCTCCGAGCAGGAGATCACAGCGCCGGTCTCGTCCACCACGCCGACCACACGGTCGATCGCATCCTTCATCTGGTAGATCACGCTCTGAAATACTCTATTGGCCATAAATGGATACCCCTTTTCCTCTTTTGTGCAAGCCGCAGGGGCGAGATTGTTATTTTCAACAATTTCGCCGCATTACATTTTCTATTTTACACAAAAGAATTTACTTTTGCAACATATTTCACCAAAAAATTTTTATCTTTCTTGTTGAAATTATCTTTCAGGGCGGTTTCACGGCCTAAAAAGTGCCTTTTTGCGTGGTTCTTACCAAGATTCTACCGGAAAAATGTGATGTTTTTTTGAAATCCGGGTGAAAAGCCGACCCTCTCAGACGGTAATTTTTGCCACCTCGTCGTCCGAAAGCTCCCGCCACTGACCCGGCGCAAGGTCCGCGTCCAGCGCAAGACCGCCGATGGCATCCCGGTGCAGGGCATTCACGCCCGCGTTGTAGACGCCGAACATCCGCTTGATCTGGTGATACACCCCCTGCTTGAGTACGACCCGGACCGTCAGCCCGTCCGGCGTCAGGGCCTCGACCTCAGCCGGAGACAGGGCCGTGCCGTCCGCGAGGGTCACGCCCGCCGCAAAGCCCGCCTTCATCTCGTCGGTCAGGGGCGTATCGATCGTCACGGTGTAGGTCTTGGAGACATGGTGCTTGGGCGCGAGGATGTCATGGGCGAACACGCCGTCGTCCGTCAGCAGGACGAAGCCGGTGCTGGTCTTGTCCAGCCGCCCTGCCGGAAAAATCTCCCGCCGGGGATAGGCATCACCCAGCAGGTCCACGACCGTGGTATCCCGCTTGTCGGTGCTGGCGCTGACCACTCCTTCCGGCTTGTTCAGCATGATGTAGACGAACTTCTGGTAGGCCAGCGGCTTGCCCTCGACCGCCACCACATCGCTGTCCTTCAGCTGGGTGTCCCCTTTTTTGCAAAGGGTCCCGTTCACGGTCACCTTCCCCTTTTGCAAAAGCGTTTTGGCTTCGCTGCGGGTGCACTGGGCCGTTTCAGCAAGGTATTTATCGAGTCTCATGAATGCTCCTTCTGTGTGCAGAAAAGAGGCCGCTGCCGAAAGGCAACAGCCTCTTTTCTGAAAAAACTTAAACGCTCAAGCTTGCGTGCTGCTCAATGGCATCGGGGTTTGCATCGAAGATGGGCTTGAGGATGTGCGCAATGAACTCCTCGACCTGCTGCGGTGCGCGGCCCACGAAGTTTTCGGGGACCAGACCCGCCACGATCTCTTCCTTGGTCAGGCCAAAGGCCGGGTCGGAAGCGATGCGGTCCACCATATCGTTGGGCAGACCCTCTTCCTTGACCTGCTTGCCCGCCGCGATGGCGTGCTGGCGCAGACGCTCGTGCAGCTCCTGACGGTTGCCGCCCTTCTCGACGGCCTGCATCATGATGTTCTCGCTGGCCATGAAGGGCAGCTCGGCCATCAGGCGGCTGCGGATGACCTTGGGGTAGACCACGATGCCGTCCGTGACGTTCAGCATGATGTTCAGGATAGCGTCCGCCGCGAGGAAGCCCTCTGCCATGGCGACGCGCTTGTTGGCGCTGTCATCCAGCGTGCGCTCGAACCACTGTGTGCCGGTGGTGAAGCTGGGGTTCAGCACATCGACCATCAGGTAGCGGGACAGGGCGCAGATGCGCTCGCAGCGCATGGGGTTGCGCTTATACGGCATGGCCGAAGAACCGATCTGGTTCTTCTCGAACGGTTCTTCCATCTCCTTGAAGTTTGCCAGCAGACGCAGGTCGGTGGCGAACTTCATGCAGCTCTGGGCGATGCCCGCCAGCGCGTTCAGGATGAAAGCATCCACCTTGCGGCTGTAGGTCTGGCCGGACACGGGGATGACAGCTTCGGAGTCGAAGCCCATCTCCTCGGCGATGGAGGCATCCACAGCGCGAATTTTATCGGCGTCGCCCTTGAACAGCTCCATGAAGGATGCCTGTGTGCCGGTCGTGCCCTTGACACCGCGCAGCTGCAGGGTTGCCAAGCGGTGGTCGATCTCCTGCAGGTCCATCACCAGCTCGTTGGCCCACAGGGTGGCGCGCTTGCCCACGGTGGTGGGCTGAGCGGGCTGGCAATGGGTGTAGGCCATGCAGGGCATGTCCTTGTATTCTTCGGCGAAGCGGGCCAGCTTGGCCAGAACGCCGATGAGCTTTTTCCGGATCAGCTCCAGACCCTGCCGCATCACGATGATGTCGGTGTTGTCACCGACATAGCAGCTGGTGGCCCCCAGATGGATGATGCCCGCCGCCTTGGGGCACTGTTGGCCGTAGGCGTAGACGTGGCTCATGACGTCGTGGCGGACCAGCTTTTCGCGGGCGATGGCAACATCATAGTTGATATCGTCCACATGGGCTTCCAGCTCCTCCACCATCTCGGGGGTGATATTGGTCAGGCCCTGCTTCATCTCCGCGCGGGCCAGCGCCACCCACAGGCGACGCCAGGTGCGGAACTTGTTGTCGTCCGAGAAGATGTACTGCATCTCGTCGGAAGAGTAACGGGTCGAGAACGGGCTGATATAACGGTCATGCTGAGACATGGAATGTCCTCCTGAGGTTTTTCTTTTATTTTACCATCAAATCTTGAAATAGTCTACGCCGCCTTCAAAAATCGGCTGGTACTTATCACCGGTGACATTCTTGTACAGGAACTCGCCGCTGCGCTCGGAGTGGCCCATCTTGCCAAAGACACGGCCATCCGGGCTGGTGATGCCCTCGATGGCGAGGACCGAGCCGTTGGGATTGTAGCGCTGGTCCATGGTGGGCTGGCCTTCCAGATCGACATACTGCGTTGCGACCTGACCCTTCTGCATCAGCTCGTCCAGCACGTTCTGCGGAGCCACGAAGCGGCCCTCGCCGTGGCTGATGGCCACCGTGAACTCATCGCCGACCTCGCACTTGCTCAGCCACGGGCTGCCCGTGGAAGCGATGCGGGTGCGCACCAGCATACTCTGGTGGCGGCCGATGGTATTGAAGGTCAGGGTCGGATCATAGGACGTGATGGGACGGATATCGCCATACGGGACCAGACCCAGCTTGATGAGGGCTTGGAATCCGTTGCAGATGCCCAGCATCAGGCCGTCGCGCTTCTGCAGCAGTTCCCGGACCGCCTCGGTGACGGCAGGGTTGCGGAAGAAGGATGCGATGAACTTGGCGCTGCCGTCCGGCTCGTCGCCGCCGGAGAAGCCGCCCGGGAGCATGACGATCTGGCTCTCGCCGATGGCCTTGACCAGTGCTTCGCAGCTGGCGGTGACGTCCGCTGGGGTCAGGTTGCGGATGACCAGAATTTCCGGATCAGCACCAGCGCGGGCAAAGGCCTTTGCGGTGTCGTACTCACAGTTCGTGCCGGGGAACACCGGAATGATAACTTTCGGCTTGGCGATACCGATCTTGGGAGCGGCGGGGGCGGTCAGGCTGCCGTTGATCTTTTCAACGTTGGCTCCTGCCTTGCGGTAGGGATAGACCGGCTCCAGCTTGGACTCCCAGATCTCCTGCAGCTCTGCCATATCCAGCTTTTCGCCGCAGCATTCGAAGGTGTACTCTTTGGTCGTCTCGCCCAGCAGCTCGCCAGCCGGGGAATCCGACACCATTTCCAGCACGATGGAGCCATACATAGGCGCAAACATCTCGCTGGTGCTCTTATCGGCCATCATCTTGAAGCCGATGCGGTTGCCCAGACCCATCTTGAACAGGGCCTCGGCCAAGCCGCCGTAACCCACCGAGCAAGCCGAAGCGACCATGCCCTCTTCGATCATCTGCTCGACCATCTTATAGTTGGCCTTCAGCGAGAAGAAGTTGGGGCAGCCCGTCTCGGGATCGAGGATAGGACGCACCAGAACGACGGTGCTTTCCGGCTTCTTAAATTCCGTAGAAACGACCTTGTTCGCCTTGCCGATGGCGGTGGCAAACGAGACCAGCGTGGGAGGAACATCCAGCTGCTCGAAGGAACCGGACATGCTGTCCTTGCCGCCGATGGAAGCGATGCCCAGACCCATCTGTGCATCCAGCGCACCCAGCAGAGCGGCCAGCGGCTTACCCCAGCGCTCCGGCTTGGAGCCAAGGCGCTCGAAATACTCTTGGAAGGTCAGGTAGGCGTCCTCATAGCGGAAGCCGGACGCCACCAGCTTGGTGACGCTCTCGACAACAGCCATCCGTGCGCCCACATACTGATTGGCGCTCATCAGATAGGGGTTGTAGCCCCATGCCATGCCGGAACAGGTGGTCGTCTCGCCGTCCACAGGCAGCTTTGCTACCATGGCGTTCTGCGGGGTCAGCTGATAGGCGCCGCCGAAGGGCATCAGGACGGTGGCTGCACCGATGGTGGAGTCGAACCGCTCCGACAGGCCCTTCTTGCTGCACACATTCAGGTCGCCGACCATGTGCTTCATCTTCTGGCTGAAGGTCACGCCGGCCCACTGGGGCTGCCAGACCGTGCCGCGCTCGACATGGACATTCTGATGTTTCTCCGCGCCGTTGGAGTTCAGGAACTCGCGGCTGATGTTGACGATGGACACGCCGTTCCAGACCATGTTCAGGCGCTTTTCCTCGGTGACCTTTGCCACAGGGGTCGCCTCGAGGTTCTCCTCGGTGGCGAGGGCAATGAACTTGTCCACATCTTCGGGAGCGAGGGCCACGGCCATGCGCTCCTGACTTTCGCTGATGGCCAGCTCCGTGCCGTCCAGACCGTCATACTTCTTGGTGACCTTGTTCAGGTCGATGTACAGGCCGTCGGCCAGCTCGCCGATGGCAACGGAAACGCCGCCGGCACCAAAGTCGTTGCAGCGCTTGATCATCTTGCAGGCGTCCTCGCGGCGGAACAGACGCTGGAGCTTGCGCTCGATGGGAGCATTGCCCTTCTGGACCTCTGCGCCGCAATGGTCCAGACTGCCGAGATTATGGGCCTTGGAAGAACCCGTTGCGCCGCCGATGCCGTCACGACCGGTGCGGCCGCCCAGCAGAACGATGATGTCACCGGGGGCGGGGCACTCGCGGCGGACATGGGACGCGGGCGTTGCGCCCACGACTGCGCCGATCTCCATCCGCTTTGCCACATAGCCCGGATGATAGATCTCGTCCACCTGACCAGTGGCAAGGCCGATCTGGTTGCCGTAGGAAGAGTAACCGGCGGCGGCGGTGGTCACCAGCTTGCGCTGGGGCAGCTTACCGGGCAGCGTCTCGCTGACAGGGACCAGCGGGTCGCCCGCGCCGGTCACGCGCATGGCCTGATAGACATAGCTGCGACCGGACAGCGGGTCGCGGATGGCGCCGCCGATGCAGGTCGCTGCGCCGCCGAACGGCTCGATCTCGGTGGGGTGGTTGTGCGTCTCGTTCTTGAACAGGAACAGCCAGTCCTCATCCTTGCCGTTGACGTCGCACTTGATCTTGACCGTGCAAGCGTTGATCTCGTCGGACTCGTCGAGGTTCTTCAGGATGCCCTGCTTCTTCAGCTCCTTTGCGCCGATGGTCGCGAGATCCATCATGCAGCGGGGCTTTTCGGTGCGGCCAAGGTCGGCGCGCATGGCCATGTAACGGTCGAATGCAGCCTGAACCACTGCGTCATCGATCTGCACATCGTCCAAGATCGTGCCGAAGGTGGTGTGGCGGCAATGGTCCGACCAATAGGTATCGATCATCTTGATCTCGGTGATGGTGGGGTCGCGCTGCTCAGAACGGAAATATTCCTGACAGAACTTGATATCGCCGAGGTCCATCGCCAGACCCTTTTCGTCGATGAATTTCTTCAGTCCCTCTTCATCCAGCTCGTTGAAGCCGTCCAGAACGGCCACGGCGGTGGGGATGGGATACTCCATCTTGAGGGTCGCTTTTTTCTCCAGCGAAGCCTCACGGGCCTCGACCGGGTTGATGACGTATTTCTTGATCTCCGCCACCTGTTCTTCAGTCAGATTGCCCTGCAGCAGATAGACACGGGCAGAACGGACGAGCGGGCGCTCGCCCTGACTGATGAGCTGGATGCACTCGGCGGCAGAATCGGCACGCTGGTCGAACTGACCGGGCAGATACTCCACAGCAAAGGACACGCCGTCGAACTGCGGCAGCTCGTCGTAGATGTTGTCCACCGGCGGCTCGCTGAACACGGTGTCGGCGCACTGATGGAACAGGGCTTCGTCGATGCCCTCGACGTCGTAGCGGTTCAGCACGCGCAGACCCGTCAGGCCGGACACGCCCAGCAGCGACACCAGCTCATTTTTCAGACCGGCGGCTTCCACGTCGAAACCCGGCTTTTTTTCCACATAAATACGATATACCATAGGAAAGGATCCTCCTATTATCTTTTTTAGAAAAAACGTTTCAGTTCTCTGCCAGAGCCTTCAGCGCCCGCAGACCGATATCCGTGCGCTTGTGGAGCTTTTCGAAGGTGATCTTCTCGGTGGCCGCATAGGCTTTGGTGATGGCGGCGGTCAGGCGGGGAGCCGTTGCGGTCACGCCCAGAACGCGACCGCCGTTGGTGACCAGCTGGCCGTCCACAATGGCCGTGCCGGAGTGGTAGACCGTGATGTCCGGCTCGTCTGCCAACTGGCCGTCGGTCAGGCCAGAGATGGGCTTGCCCTTTTCATAGCTGACGGGGTAGCCGCCCGATGCCAGAATGACACAGGCCGCTGCACCGTCCGAGAACTGTACGTCGGTCTCTGCCAGCGTGCCCTCGGTGCAAGCCGTCATGACCTTCAGCAGGTCGCTTTCCAGCAGGGGCAGGACCACCTGCGTTTCGGGGTCGCCGAAGCGGCAGTTGTACTCGATGACCTTCGGGCCGTCCGGGGTGAGCATCAGGCCGAAGTACAGGCAGCCCTTGAAGGGGCAGCCCTCTTCTGCCATAGCCTTGATGGTCGGCAGGAAAATTTTCTCCATGCACTCGTCGGCGATGGCCGGGGTGTAGTAGGGGTTCGGGGCCACCGTGCCCATGCCGCCGGTGTTCAGGCCGGTGTCGTGGTCGTTCGCACGCTTGTGGTCCATCGAAGAGACCATCGGCTTGACCACCTTGCCGTCGGTAAAGCTGAGGACGCTGACCTCCGGGCCGGTGAGGAACTCCTCGACCACGACGTGGTTGCCGGATGCACCGAACTTTTTGTCCAGCATGATCTCCTTCACGCCGTCTGCGGCCTGCTGTTCGTCCTCGCAGATGAGCACGCCTTTGCCCAGCGCCAGACCGTCCGCCTTGATGACGACCGGATACTTGCCCTCAGCGCGGATGTAATCCATGACCTTGGCAGGGTCGTCGAAGGTCGCATACTTGGCGGTGGGGATGCCGTATTTCTTCATCAGGTCCTTGGAGAACACCTTGGAAGCCTCGATGCGGGCCGCAGCCTTGTCGGGGCCGAAAGCCGGGATGCCGACTGCTGCCAGCGCATCCACCATGCCCAGTGCCAGCGGGTCGTCCTGCGCGACGACGACGTAATCAAATTTTTCCTCGGCTGCAAAAGCGACCATGGCTTCGACGTCCGTCGCCTTGATGTTCTTGCACTTGGCATCATAGCTGATGCCGCCGTTGCCCGGTGCGCACCAGATCTCGCCGCAGTCCGGGCTTTTTTTCAGCGCCTTAATGATGGCATGTTCGCGGCCGCCGCCGCCAACCACTAGAATTTTCTTTTTCATTTTTACACCCTCTTAGTGATGGAACAGCCGGATGCCGCAGAAGGCCATTGCGATGTCGTACTTATTGCAGGTATCGATGACCTGCTGGTCGCGGATGGAGCCGCCCGGCTGAACGATGGCGGTCACGCCGGAGCGGCGGGCACGCTCGATGTTGTCACCGAAGGGGAAGAAAGCGTCCGAGCCAAGGCTGACGCCGGTGACGTGGCTCAGATATTCCTTCTTTTCCTCTGCGGTCAGCGGTGCGGGCTGCTCGGTGAAGGTCTCGGCCCAGACATCATCGCCGATGACATCTTCGGGGGTGTCGCCGATGTAAACATCGATGGCGTTGTCGCGGTTGGGCTTGGACACATCGTCGCGGAAGGGCAGGTTCAGCACCTTGTCCATATGGCGCAGCTGCCAGTTGTCCGCTTTCTGACCCGCCAGACGGGTGCAGTGGATGCGGCTCTGCTGGCCGGCGCCGACGCCGATGGTCTGGCCGTTGTAGGTGTAGCAGACGCTGTTGGACTGGGTGTATTTCAGGGTGATGAGCGCGATCACGAGATCGCGCTTCTGCTCCTCGGTCACGGTCTTGTTCTCGGTGACCCAGTTGGTCAGCATGGTGTCCGCGTTGATGGTCAGCTCGTTGCGGCCCTGCTCAAAGGTGATGCCGTAGACCTGTTTATGCTCCACGGGGTTGGGCTTGTAATCCGGGTCGATGGCGACCACGTTGTAGTTTCCCTTCTTCTTGCTGGAGAGGATGGCCAGTGCTTCCGGCTCATAACCGGGGGCGATGATGCCGTCGGAAACTTCGTGCTGGATGAGCTTTGCGGTGGGCACATCGCAGACGTCCGACAGAGCGATCCAGTCGCCGAAGGAAGACATGCGGTCTGCACCGCGGGCACGGGCATAAGCACAGGCCAGCGGAGACAGCTCGACGTCCGGGGCGATGTGGTACATCTTCCGCTCCACTTCAGTCAGGGGCAGACCCAGCGCTGCGCCCGCCGGGGAGACATGCTTGAAGGATGCCGCTGCGGGCTGGCCGCAAGCCGCCTTGAGTTCCTTGACCAGCTGGATAGAGTTGAGGGCATCCAGAAAATTGATGTATCCGGGCTTGCCGTTCAGAACGGTCACGGGCAGGTCGGAGCCATCTTCCATATAAATGCGGCTGGGCTTCTGGTTGGGGTTGCAGCCGTACTTCAATGCCAGTTCGTTCATCGATACTTCCTCCTTATTCTTCTTCAGCCTTCAGGGCTTCCAGTTCCTCGGGCAGCAGATCGGGCTCTTCGGGGTCCTCGAGGTCGCTGTAAACGGCGTCGTATTTGTTGAAGATCATGTCGCCGGTCTCGCCGCTGTCCAGATCGATGACGCGGGCAAACAGGCTGACCTTGTTATCCAGATTCAGGCTCTGCCACAGGCCGTGGGCGAAATCGCCGATGGTGCGGGGGCATGCAAAGCGGAGCGGCTCGCCCTCAAAGCTGGGGATGGGATTCCCGTTGTGCTTGTAGGTGCTGATGAAATGGCCCTCGCCCGCGACCGGCTGGGGATAATCGAAGAAATAGCGCTGGACGCTCTCGCCGTTGCCGTCGGCGGATTTCAGGATGCTCATCTGATAGCTGCCGTCCTCGTACACCACAGCCGAGATGCGGGGGGTGTAGTTGGGAGCGTCCGGCTCAAAGGTGCGGGTGCGCAGAGCTTCCTCGAAGCTCTTGCCCCGGCTCATGAGGTCATAGATGGTATCGGTCTGGTCGCCGTTGGTGACGATCTGGGTCTTGCCAAGGGTCAGGACCGGGTTGTAAATGATGAGGCTGGGGTCCTCCAGCTTATCGGGGTCTGCCGCGATGGTGCAGATGCCGCCGCGCTCCGGGATGGGGTCAAATACGCGGTTGCGGCTGTTCTCGCTGCGGCCCATGATGAAATATCCAAGGAACATCTGGCGGCCATCGGGAGCCTTTGCCACCGCGATGCCGCGGCCCGGATACTCGTTGGAAGCCAGATACTCGTTCAGATCGATCTTTTCCATAATAATGTAAACTCCTTTTTATCGGCACTCGGCTGGTCACACCACGAATGCCTGAGAGGTTTATTCCACTTCTCCGCTGCACACCATGGCCACCGCCTTAGGCAGCAGTTTCCACTCGGCCTGTTCCATCACCCGCTTCTGCAGCACTTCAGGGGTGTCGCCGGGAAGGATATCCACAGCCTTCTGCAGCAGGATGGGGCCGCCGTCGCACTCCTCATTGACGAAGTGGACGGTCGCGCCGGTCACCTTGCAGCCACGGGCCAGCGCCGCTTCGTGCGGGCGCAGACCATACATGCCGGGGCCGCAGAACGACGGGATGAGCGCCGGATGGACGTTCAGGATGCGGCGCGGATAGGCCGCAATGACGCTGGGCCCCAGCACCGACAGGAAACCGGCCAGCACCACGAGGTCGATGTTGTGGGTTTTCAACGTATCCAGCAGCGCTGCGTCGAAATCTTCACTGTCTGCATAATCTTTGCGGCGGACCACGACGCCCTCCACGCCCGCTTTTGCGGCGCGCTCCAGCGCATAAACGCCGGGTTTGGAGGCCACCACGAGGGTGATCCTGCCGTTCGGGTTCTCGCCGCGGGCTTCGCTGTCCAGAAGGGCCTGAAGGTTGGTCCCGCCGCCGGACACTAACACAGCAATGTTCAGCACAGTTCCACGCCCTCACCTTCTGCGATGACGCCCAGACGGTAAGCCTCCGGCTCGCCGTTGGCGTGGAGGATCTCCAGCGCCTTGTCGGCCTGTTCGGCGGGAACGGTCAGCACCATGCCGACGCCCATGTTGAAGGTGTTGAACATATCATGCTCGGAGATGCTGCCGACTTTCTGCATCAGGTGGAAGAGGGCCGGGGTGCGGACATCCTCCTTTTTGATGCGGGCACAGCAGCCCTTCTTCAGGCTGCGGGGGATATTCTCATAGAAGCCGCCGCCGGTGATGTGGGAGATGCCCTTGACATCGACCTCTTCCAGCACCTTGAGCACCGGCTTGACATAAATTTTGGTGGGAGCCAGCAGAGCTTCGCCGAGGGTCTTGCCGCCCAGCTCAGCCGGTGCGGTCTTGAGCACGTCCGGGTCACCGTCGATGTCAAAAATCTTGCGCACCAGCGAGAAGCCGTTGGAGTGCACGCCCGTGGAAGGCAGCGCCAGAATGACGTCGCCCGCCTTCATGCTGTCGTTGTTGAGGATCTTTTCCTTATCGACCACGCCCACGGTGAAACCGGCCAGATCGTATTCATCCTCCGGCATCATGCCCGGGTGCTCGGCCGTCTCGCCGCCCACCAGAGAGCAGTCGGCCTGAACGCAGCCCTCGGCCACGCCCTTGACGATCTCGGCGATCTTTTCGGGGATGTTGCGGCCGCATGCGATGTAATCAAGGAACACCAGCGGCTTTGCACCGGCGCAGATGACGTCATTGACGCACATGGCCACGCAGTCGATGCCGATGGTATCATGCTTGTCCATGATCATGGCGATCTTCAGCTTCGTGCCGACACCGTCCGTGCCGGAGATCAGGACCGGGTGCTTGTAGCCGGTGCAGTCCAGCTCAAACAGACCGCCGAAGCCGCCCAGACCGCCGATGCAATGCTCGTTCATGGTGCGGGCGACATACTGCTTCATCAGTTCGACGGAACGGTAACCTGCGGTGATATCCACACCTGCCGCTGCATAGCTTTCCGAATAGCTCTTTTCCATCTTCTTACTCTCCTAACTTTTTCTCGTCCTTGGGACGGTCGTTCAGGTGGCGTTCATGAATATCGGTCGAAAGCACCTCGTCGGGCTTCACGGCGTATTCTCCGGTGAAACAGGCCGTGCAGAACTTGCACTTGGCGTTCTTGGCCAGCTTCACAACGTGTTCGGTGGTCAGATAGCCCAACGTATCCGCACCGATGATCTCATTGATCTGGTCCACGGTGCGGCCGGTGGCGACCAGAAGCTTCTGGTCCGGGATATCCGTTCCGAAATAGCAGGGATATTTGAAGGGCGGGGCCGACACGCGGAAGTGGACTTCCGCCGCACCGGCATCGCGCAGCAGCTTGATGATGCGGGCCGAGGTCGTGCCGCGGACGATGGAATCATCCACCAGAACCACCCGCTTGCCCTTGACCGTGCTGGACACGACGTTCAGCTTGATGCGGACGCTGTTTTCGCGCTGCTTCTGGCTGCCCTGAATGAAGGTGCGACCAATGTATTTGTTCTTGATGAAGCCGATGCCGTAAGGGATGCCGCTCTCTTCCGAGTAGCCCAATGCGGCATCCAAGCCGGAATCCGGCACACCGATGACCACATCAGCCTCCACAGGATGCTCCTGTGCGAGGAAGCGGCCCGCCTGTTTGCGGGCTTCGTGGACCGAGCAGCCCTCGATGATGCTGTCCGGACGGGAGAAATAGATGAACTCGAACACGCACATCTGGCTGTCCGGGCGTCCGCAATGGTCCTTGATGCTCCGCAGCTCGCCGGTGCGGGTGTCCGCAATGACGATCTCGCCGGGTTCCACGTCCCGCAGAAGGGTAGCGCCGGCGGCATCGAGGGCACAGCTCTCGCTGGCGAACACATAACCGCCGCCGGGAAGCGTGCCGATGCAGAGCGGACGATAGCCGCGCGGGTCGCGGACCGCGATCAGCTTGGTGGCCGACATGATGACCAGACTGTACGCGCCTTCCAGCACATCCATCGTCTTGCTGATGGCCGTTTCGATGCTGCCCATCCGCAGACGGTTGCGGGTCACCAGATAACAGATGACCTCGGTATCCGAGGAGCCATGGAAGATCGCGCCCTCGTTTTCCAGCTGACGGCGAAGCTCCAGCGCGTTGGTCAGGTTGCCGTTGTGGCACAGGGCCATCGTGCCGCGGCCATGGCGGACGATCATCGGCTGGGCGTTGGCCCGCACCCGGCTGCCCGCCGTGGCATACCGGACGTGGCCGGTGGCCATGTGGGCCGTGGGACGGGACAGGCTTGCCAGCACCGCCGGGGTGAACACCTCGTTCACAAGGCCAAGGTCGCGGTGGCCACTGATCACGCCGTCATCGTTGACCGCGATGCCGCAGCTCTCCTGACCACGGTGCTGCAGCGCGTACAGTGCCGAGTAGGCGGCAGCGGCCACATCTTCCGTTCCGGCACGGTCATAGATTCCAAAAACGCCGCACTCTTCGTGAAGCGGATATGCAAAATCAGACATTAGAGTTCCTCAATTTCTTTCTGCAGTTTCTCTTCCTTGGCCGCGATCTGCTGGGCCATCGCAGTGCGTTCTGCGGCCAGCTTTTCGGCCAGCGCATCGTCGCCGAGGGCCAGAATCTCCGCGGCCAGCCAAGCAGCGTTCTTTGCGCCGTTCAGGGCCACCGTTGCCACCGGGATGCCGCTGGGCATCTGGACCGTTGCCAGCAGAGCGTCCAGACCATCCATCGCGCCGCCCTTCATCGGGATGCCGATGACCGGCAGAGTCGTGTTTGCCGCAAACGCACCTGCCAGATGGGCCGCCATGCCCGCCGCACACAGGATGACGCCGAAGCCGTTGGCCTTTGCGCTCTTGGCAAACTCCGCCGCCTCCGCAGGGGTGCGGTGTGCCGACAGGATGTGTGCTTCAAAGGGGATATCCAGCGCCTTGAGCTGGGCGCACGCCCCCTTCACCACCGGCCAATCACTATCCGAACCCATGATCACAGCAACTTTACGAATCATTTTCCGTGCCTCTCTTTCTCTCTTTCCAGCTTCCGCAAACAAAAAAGGCTGTGATGCACCTACACCACGGCCTTCTGAACTTGCAGCTTCTGCAAAGTCATCCCACACGAAGTTACACGGATTCCCCGAACTTCCATCGCGCACTGGCGGCGACCGGTTCCGAGCAGCATTTCCAGCATTCCGTACTCCTCCGAAATTCTCATGGGATCAACTTTTCCATCCTCTCAGACAGCGGCTTTTACAGGGCCGCCGTCCTTCTGATAGATACAGTTTACGGCAAAAATCCGGCTTTGCAAAGGGTGTTTGGGCAATTTCTCCCTTGTGTTCTCTCGCGCCAAAAAACTTTCAAAAGTTTTGTGCAGTTTCGACACTCATTTCCTTTTTAAGTATGACTTATTTGTTGAATGTAATTTAATAAACTCACCTCAAAAGATAATATGTGCTGTAGTGGCCCGCGCCGCCTTGATGAGGTCTGCCGGGACACAGCAGACCTGCGTGCCGATGCGTCCGCCGGAGACATAGACCTTTTCCTGTGCCAGAACGCTCTCGTCGAACACGGTGACGTACTGCTTTTTCATGCCCACCGGGCTGCAGCCGCCGCGGACATAGCCGGTGACCTTGTTGATATCCGCCACATGGATCATCGCCACGCTCTTTTCGCCCACGCTGCGGGCGGCGGCTTTCAGGTCCAGCTCTGCGGCCACCGGGATGACGAACACGAAATAATTCCGGCTCGCCCCCTGCGTCACCAGCGTTTTATACACACAGGCCGGGTCCTGGCCCATGCTCTGCGCCACATGGATGCCATCCACGGCCACGCCCTCTTCGTGAGGATATTCATGGGCCGTATAGGCCACCTTTGCACGTTCCAGAATGCGCATCGCATTCGTTTTTGCTTCTTTTCCCATCGTTCTCGATCTCCCTACGGGTAACTATTTTCTTTTTCTTCCTCCAGCTCAGACCTGCTCAACTCGCCAGCGGCTCGTCCTTGGAGCGGCTGGCTGCGAAGCCGACTGAGAGGGGTCTGCCCTTATTCTACCACTTTTCCAAAAAAATATCAAAATTCCTCTTGACTTCAGTTTCCTGAAGTGATATGATAAGCTCACGCTTCAGGAAACTGAAGTTTGACGAAGCAAGCCGCGGCAACGGAGCCGGTCTCCTGTGCCGTTTGAAGGGATAAACGAAAAGGAGACATCATCATGATCATCGTATTAAAGCAGGACGCCCCCGACGTACAGGTCCACGAATTCTGCCGCGAACTGAAGGGCATGGGCCTTCAGATCAACGACTCCAAGGGCAGCGACACTCACATTCTGGGCCTGATCGGCGACACGAAAGCCATCGCGGAGAGCTGGGTCCTCGCGAACCCGGTCGTTGAGACCTGCCGCCGTGTTTCGGAGCCTTACAAGAAGGCGAACCGCAAGTTCCACCCGGACGACAGCGTGATCGACGTGGGTGGTGTCAAAATTGGCGGCGGAAACTTTGCCGTCATCGCCGGCCCGTGCAGCATCGAAAGTGAAGAGCAGATCACCTACTGCGCCCAGCGCGTGAAGGACGCCGGTGCTTCCCTGCTGCGCGGCGGCGCATTCAAGCCCCGCACCTCTCCGTACTCCTTCCAAGGGATGCGGAGCGAGGGTCTGGACCTGCTCAAGCTGGCCCGCCGTGCTACCGGCGCCCCCATCGTCACCGAGATCATGAACACCGAGCACCTGCCCCTGTTCGAGAACGTGGACCTGATCCAAGTCGGCGCCCGCAATATGCAGAACTTCGAGCTGCTCAAGGCCGTCGGCCGCCAGAAGAAGCCCGTTCTGCTCAAGCGCGGTCTGGCCAACACGCTGGAAGAGTTCGTGATGAGCGCCGAATACATCATGGCCGAGGGCAACGAGAACGTCATTCTCTGCGAGCGCGGCATCCGCACCTTCGAAAACAGTATGCGGAACACCCTCGACCTCGCCGGTGTGGTCATGCTCCACAAGATGACCCATCTGCCCGTCGTCGTGGATCCCAGCCACGCCTGCGGCCACGCATGGATGGTCCCGCAGCTGGCAAAGGCCGCTGTTGCCGCCGGTGCGGATGGCCTGATGATCGAAGTCCACAACAACCCCGCCAAGGCCAAGTGCGACGGCGCACAGAGCCTGACCCCCGACCAGTTCGATGAGCTGATGCAGTTCATCGGCAAGGAAGTCGAGTTCTTTGGCAAGAAGATGAACTGAGTTCTCCTATATAAAAGCAAAAGGGCTGGTACACAAGCGTGTTCAACCTCTCCGTCAATGCTTCGTATTGCCACCTCTCCTGATAGGAGAGGCCTTGGCATTGCATAAAAGCTTTCTCTCTTCGCCAGAGGCTCTCCTACTAGGAGAGCTGTCGAGCGAACGCGAGACTGAGAGGTTTTACTTGTGTACCAGCCTTTTTCAGTTATCAGCGGGAAGCTTGCCGTTCTACGGTCGTGCCGGAAGCTGCTTCGGCTCCGCCCCAGCTCTCTGCCGAGGACGCCGCGCTGCTCCACGCACCGCCGGTCACTTCCGAAGCGACTCCTACTTCAGAAGCCGCCGCGCTCGACCCTGCTTCCGAAGTCGCCGGGGATGCGGACGATGTAGCCGAACTGCTGCCGCCGCCCGACGAAGCATTCTGCCCGTAGGACACGAAGCACTGATTCCTCGCTCCTTTCATTTTTCCATTGTACCCCCCCCCGAAATGATTTGTCAACCGTTCTTTTTCGCTTCGGATTTTCTTTTCCCGCAAAGTGTGGTATACTATTTTATCATGAAATTCCGGCGGCATCGCCCGCCCTGAAAGAGGTACGATATGAAAGCTCACATTGCACGCAACCAGAACGCCGGCGTCCCGCTGGCACTGGGCTGGAACCTTTCCGCCTCCGACCGCGGCATTCTCGAGGGGATGGCCCCCGCGTTCGGGATGAAGCTGCTTCTCGTCTCCCCCGCCGACGCGGGCAAGACCGTCGCCCAGCTTCTGGGAGAAGTCGAGACGAAAACGGCCCGCACGCTGGTCCTCGAGCCGAACGCCTATCCGTCGGCGCTGGTCCTCGCCAACTTCAAAGACAAGGACGTGGACACCCTGCTTGACCTGATGAAACAGGCACAGGTGAACATCCCGCTCAAGGCCGTCGTCACCCCCACCAACAAGAGCTGGGTGTTCGGCGACCTGCTGGCCCATCTGCAGGAAGAACACGCCGCCTTTACTGCTGCAAAGGAGACGGCCCGCGCATGAGAGTTCGACGTTTCCTTTCGGTATTCCTCGCCGCCATGCTCTGCGTCAGCCTGTTGGCGGGGTGCGGCGCGGCTTCGTCCAGTGCATCCAGCACGGCGGACGGCCCGCAGCGGTACTCCACCGTTTTCTACGACGCCTTCGACACCGTGACGCAGGTGATTGCCTACTGCGACAGCGAAGAGGAGTTCACCCGGCAGATGGACGCCCTTCACGCGGACCTGTTGGAATATCACGAGCTTTACGACATCTACAACGACTATGACGGCATCGTGAACGTCAAGACCATCAACGACAAAGCGGGCGTAGCCCCCGTCACGGTGGACGACAAGATTTTGGGGATGCTCGAACTTGCCCAGAAGATGTACGACACCACCGACGGCAAGCTGAACATTGCCATGGGCAGCGTGCTGAACATCTGGCACAACTACCGCGAAGCCGCCCTCGCCGACGAAGACGACTCCAACAACCAGCTTCCCACACAGGAAGAGCTGGACGCCGCCGCACAGCACTGTGACATCGCCAACCTCATCATTGACGACGAGGCCAAGACCGTCTATCTGGCGGACCCGGATATGTCGCTGGATGTGGGCAGCGTCGGCAAGGGATATGCGGTCGAGATGGTCGCACAGGCCGCCGAGGCCCGCGGGCTGACCAGCGCCCTCATCAGCGTGGGCGGAAATCTGCGCGCCATCGGCACGAAACCGAACGGCGTGGACTGGGTCGGCGGCGTGGAGAATCCGTGGGATGCTTCGGACGTCTACACCAGTTCTTCGTCGTCGGTCGCCGCCGTGAAGATGAGCGACCTTTCGCTCGTGACCAGCGGCGATTATCAACGCTATTACGTCGTGGACGGCGTCCGGTATCATCACCTCATCGACCCCGCCACTCTCTGGCCCGCCGCCTACTTTGACGGCGTGAGCGTCCTCGCCCCCGATTCCGGCGTAGCCGACTGCCTGACCACCGGCCTGTTCTGCATGCCGCTGGAAAAGGGACAGGCCCTTGTGGAATCCCTCGACGGCGTGGAAGCCCTCTGGTGCACTACCGATGGGCAGGTCGTGACCTCCAGCGGCTGGAACGCACACAGCAATTCCTGATCTCCAGAAGGGCCGCTGAAAAAAATTGCAGCGCCCCCATCCTACAAAAACAGAACCCCGGAATCTTTTGGAGTCCCTGCGACTCTGAAAAGATTCCGGGGTTCGTGCTATTTTTCGAGAGCTGCTTTCCAGCAGTCTTTTTATTTGATATCCAGTTCCGGCGGCACGTCGATCTCGTCCGAGACATACTTGCCGTTCTTTTTCCGCTGTCGCACGCATTCCGTGAGGAGATATTCGATCTGCCCGTTCACCGAGCGGAAATCATCCTCAGCCCACGCGGCAAGGGCTTCGTAGAGCTTTGCGTTCAGGCGGAGCGGGATCTGCTTCTTGGGTTCTGCCATCAGTACAGGCTTCCGCTGTTCACGACCGGCTGAGCATCACGATTGCCGCAGAGCACGACCAGCAGGTTCGAGACCATTGCTGCCTTGCGCTCGTCGTCAAGCTCGACCACCTTATTTTCATTCAGACGTTCCAGCGCCATTTCCACCATGCCGACGGCGCCATCCACGATCATCTTGCGGGCGTCGATGATGGCGCTTGCCTGCTGACGCTGCAGCATGACGGCCGCGATTTCCGGCGCGTAGGCCAGATAGGTGATGCGCGCTTCGATGATCTCAATGCCGGCTTCGGTGACATTTTTCTGGATCTCATTCTGGATCCGTTTTGCCACGACCTCGGACGAACCGCGCAGACTGCCTTCGTCCGCGACGCCGTCACCGGTGGTGTCCACATTGGGGGCTACATCGTAGGGATAAATGCGCACGACATTGCGCAGAGCGCTGTCGCACTGAAGGGACAGATACTCTTTGTAGTTGTCCACGTTGAACACGGCCTTTGCGGTGTCGGTCACGCGCCAGATAACGGCGATGCCGATCTCGACCGGGTTGCCCAAGCAGTCGTTGATCTTCTGGCGGGAGTTGTTCAGGGTCATGATTTTCAGCGAGAGCTTTTTGCCGTCATTCTCGCGCTGTCCCTGAACGACCGGCATCTTCTGGACGTCGCCGCTCTGGCTCAGCACCGTGCCCGCTGCGGGGTTGACGGCGGTGCAGAACGGGTTGACCCAATAGAAGCCCTCGCCTTTCAGCGTTCCGATGTAGTCACCGAACAGGGTCAGCACCAGCGCCTCTTCCGGCTTCAGGACCTTCAGGCCGCAGAACAGGAAGATGCCCACGATGGCATACACGATCGCCACAATGAGCATCGGTACGCCCAAAATGTAGTTTTCGCGCTCCATCTGGAACGCAGCAACGATAAAGAGCGCCACCGCCGCCACATAGCCCAGCAGCGTGAGCAGCAGCACGGCCATGCCGTTTTTCTTGGTTTGCAGAACTTTCTCTTCCATAAATGATCCCTCCTTGACGGGTTTGGAAGCGTTTCTATCTGATATCAAAATCATATCACATTGTTTTTTATTTGTCAAGAGGGAGTGATGGATCATCTGCCGAGACGTAAAAAAGACGCTCCCGTCTTGCGACGAGAGCGCCTTCTTTTTCAAGAATTGAGATTCAAGAAAGAACGTTCAGGGGGATCAAATTACTTGATCTCGACCTTAGCGCCAGCCTCTTCCAGCTTCTTCTTGATGTCCTCAGCCTCAGCCTTGGAAGCCTTCTCCTTGACAGCCTTGGGAGCGCCGTCAACGATAGCCTTAGCTTCCTTCAGGCCCAGACCGGTGATCTCCTTGACCAGCTTGATGACCTGCATCTTGGTAGCGCCAGCCTCAGCCAGGATGACGTCGA